>OBXQ01000008.1_pt1 | contig 228486 bp, 210 predicted proteins | sample 1476641 | NCBI WGS metagenome assembly OBXQ01 (sample SAMEA2580174, study PRJEB22360) | human gut metagenome | biome: human gut; feature: human-associated habitat; material: faeces | place: Denmark | collected 2008/2010
TCAGCAGGATCGGCCGTCGTGGCTTCGGGATATGATCAAGGTGCTGCTTTTAAATGAATTTTTTCATCGCAGGTGTAATACCAGGAACTGTCTGGTATAGCGGGAAGAGGCCGTTTTGTGGCCAGCAGCGATGAAAGGCGGGGAAATTGGGCAAAATACAGAAATTAAATAAAATTTCGAAAAGATTAAGTTGTAGTTTTTGCGGTTATTATATAAAATAGAAATAGCCCTCCGGGGTATTTGTAAAAATATGGTAGAATTAGAAATCATGGGGTTTTCGCTGAAAACCCCATGTCACACATAAAAAAGGACCGTGCACAAACTATGAAACGAACGTTGAAAAAAATCGGCATCCTGACAGTTGTATTTCTCATTGCGGCTGTCATCTATTTTATTGCCGCTCAGAATACCATGGAAAAAGAGAATACTGTATACACAGCAATGAACGAACCCACGCTGCCCGTGATTTATCCGGAAGTGAACGGGAAAGAGATCAACGCCATGCACGGCTATTTGCAGGATATGGAGAATCAGGCGGCCCGTGAGTCCATCACGGTGCTGCCTGAGGACCGTGCCCTGAAGCTTCGCATCAGCACTTACGGGAACACCATTTCCGGGATCAGCTACGAGGTCCGCAGCCTTTCCATGGACCGCCTTGTGGAACAGACCAAGCTGGAGTCCTGGGACAATGGGGAGGACAGCGTGTCGGTCACGCTGCCCATTCAGAATCTGCTGGCTAAAAACCAGCCCTATCTCCTGACGCTTTTTGTGAGCACAGGGGAGAAGAATATCCGGTATTATACCCGCATCGTGTGGACGGACAACCGGTACGCGGCGGACATGCTTCAGCTGGCGGAGGATTTTTCGCGCAAATCCCTGGATTACAACCAGGCCCGGGATCTGACCTCCTACCTCGAGACAAACGATAAGGAGGACAACAGCTCTCTGGGCCATGTGACGATCCGGGCCAGCTTTAACCATCTGACCTGGGACGGCCTGGATGTGGAGATGCTTGGCGAGCCGCAGGTCACCATGAAGGAGCTGGACGGCATTATGGGGCAGGTGCGGGTGAATTACCAGGTCACGGTGACCGATGAGGACGGACACAGCGATATCCTGGACGTGGAGGATAATTACTGCATGCGCTGGAACGAACAGCGCATTTACATGATGGACTATGAACGCACCGCCAACCAGCGATTTTCCGTGAGCAGCAGAAGCCTGAGCGGTAAGCGGATTCTGCTTGGCATCACCAATGACGACAGCGTGCACACAAAAAAAAGCCCCAATGCCCGCTATATTGCGTTTAAGTCCGGTCAGGAACTATGGTGCTACGACCAGAACGAGCGCCAGATCGTGAAGGTTTTCAGCTTTGAGAGCGAGCGGGACGACGGGGTCAGAAGCCGGTACGACAGCCACGACATCCGCATTCTCTCAGCTGCGGATACCGGAAATGTGACGTTTTTGGTCTACGGCTATATGAACCGGGGCGCTCATGAGGGCCATGTTGGGGTGGCGCTCTACACCTTTGACGCGGCCGGGGACACGATTCATGAGAAATTTTTTATACCCGCGGTCCGCTCCTATGAGCAGGTCAAGGCGGATGTGGAGAAACTGTCCTATCTCAGCGACAGCGGTATGATGTATCTTCTGCTGGACGGCACGGTTTACGGCATCGACCTGCGCAGCAACGAGTCCATGGTGGTGGCTCAGGGGTTGATCGAGGGCAGCTATGGGGTCAGCGAGGACGGCAGCCGCCTGGCCTGGCAGGAGGGCAGCGATATCTACCGGTCGCCCAGACTGCACCTGATGGATTTAAATACGTCCCAGAAGCAGGAGATCGCGGGCGCAGTGGACGATTATGTCCGCGTGCTGGGATTTGTGGGTAATGATCTGATCTACGGGCTGGGAAAGACGGAGGATCTCTGGACTGTGAACGGGAGAATCCGGGACCTGCCGATGTACGCCATGTATATTGTGGGCTCCGACATGCAGGTAGTGAGCCAGTATGAAAAGGACGGAATTTATATTTCCGGCGTAAATGTGGAGGACGGCCGGATTCACATGCGGCAGCTGGCAAAGGTGTCGGATCGGGACTATGTGTTCCAGAACAACGATACCATTGTGTGCAATGAGAAATTCGGTGCGGACCCCTTAAACGGAATCGGATGGTTCGCATCCCAGGATAAGGGAAAGCTTTATTTTGTCCAGGCGGACCAGGAGCTGCAGGAAACCAAGGTTCAGGCCCGCGCGCCGAAAACATTTTCCTATGAAAATACTGGCGCTCTGGAGCCGGTGAAGATGAGTCAGGCGGACACGCAGATGACGTTTAACGCATATGCACTGGGACATTATATCGGCTCCTCACGGAATTTCAAGGAGGCGGTGGATATGGCTTATGAGCACATGGGAGTGGTGACGGATCAGGACCAGAATCTTGTCTGGGACCGCGTGAACCGGCAGCCGATTGTGAATATCAAGGATCCCATGGCAAAGGCCGGAAAGCTGCTGCGCTATTTGAATGATTTTACGGTCAGCCAGGAGTTTGAGGGCGGGCTTTTGATGGTGGACGCCAGGGAGTGCAGCCTGAGCCAGATCCTGTATTTTATTGACAAGGGGACGCCGGTGATCGCTTACACGGGGACTGACACCTATATATTGCTGTCCGGTTACGACCAGTACAATGTAACGCTCTACGATCCGGAAACCCAGGAGAGCTGGAAGATGGGAATGAACGATGCCACCGCATATTTTGAGTCCCTGCAGAATGATTTCATCTGTGGAAAGATTGTCCAATAATCGACAAAAACGGCCTGAAAACGAGGTTTGGCGGCCCATGGGGCGGTTAAAAACAAGCCTTTTGCTTTACAAATGGGATTCTTATGGTATAATCATAAGGAGATGTAAATAAAATATGAATATTTTTTGAAGAATTTCTTTAGATGATGGAACGGTTCATATCGGTTATCTGAACTGTTGCCGGATGATTTGGCGTGACCCGGACAGATGGTGCGGGACTTTGGGCCGGATTGGATAATTGAGTATAGAGGTGTATCGATGGAACAATATGTGATCAAAGGCGGGAATCCGCTGGTGGGCGATGTGACCATAAGCGGAGCCAAGAATGCCGCGCTGGGGATTCTTGCGGCGTCCATAATGACAGATGACGATGTGTTGATTGACAATCTTCCGGACGTGAGAGATATCAACGTGCTTTTGGAGGCGATTGAGGAGATCGGAGCCAGGGTGGAGCGGATCGACCGCCACACGGTGAGGATCAACGGCAGTAATATTAAAGAGGTGGCGGTGGATGACGAGTACATCCGCAGAATCCGCGCATCCTATTATTTCATCGGAGCTCTGCTGGGCAAGTACAAGAGCGCCCAGGTGCCCCTTCCCGGGGGCTGCAATATCGGAAGCAGACCCATTGACCAGCATCTGAAGGGCTTCCGCGCTCTTGGCGCTGAGGTGAACATCGAGCGCGGGGCCGTGATCGCCCACGCCATTGACCTGGTTGCCGCTCATATTTATCTGGACGTTGTCTCTGTGGGAGCGACTATCAATATTATGATGGCGGCTGCTCTGGCCGAGGGACAGACCATACTGGAAAATGCGGCCAAGGAGCCCCATGTGGTGGATGTGGCCAACTTCCTGAACAGCATGGGCGCCAATATCAAAGGCGCCGGAACGGATACCATTCGCATCCGTGGTGTAAACCGGCTGCATGGAACGGAGTATTCCATTATTCCCGACCAGATCGAGGCGGGAACCTTTATGTGCGCCGCCGCGGTTACCCGGGGAGACGTGATGGTGAAGAATGTGATTCCCAAGCATCTGGAGGCCATTACCGCCAAGCTGATGGAGATGGGATGCGAGGTGATTGAGTTTGACGACGAGGTGCGCGTGGTGGGTAAGCCCGCACAGCGCCATACGGATATCAAGACCCTCCCCTACCCGGGATTTCCAACGGATATGCAGCCGCAGATGAGCGTGGCCCTGGCTCTGGCAAAGGGGACCAGCATGGTGACCGAGAGTATTTTCGAGAACCGGTTCAAGTATGTGGATGAGTTGGCGCGCATGGGCACCAACATCAAGGTTGAGGGAAATGTGGCTGTGATCGACGGTGTGAGCCAGCTGACGGGCGCTCAGGTCAACGCGCCGGACCTGCGGGCAGGAGCGGCCCTTGTGATCGCCGGTCTGGCTGCGGATGGATATACGGTGGTGGATGAGATCGGTTATATCCAGCGCGGTTATGAGTGTTTTGAGGAAAAGCTTCAGGGTTTGGGAGCCATGATTGAGCGGGTGGACAGTGACCGTGAGGTTCAAAAGTTTAAAATGAAGGTTGGATGAGATTGTGGCAGGAGCAGGGAATGTTGAGCGTAGCTTATGCATTTCCTGCTTTTTTTGTATGCGGGAATGAAACGGATCCGTAAATCCGCAAAACAGCGGATGTGAGGGGGTACATATGAGAAAAAAGACCGTGGTCCAAATTGCGCTGGGGGCAGCGTTGTGTATGGCGGCCGGAGGACTGCTGGCGTTTGGGCGCGTTCAGAGGGACGAGGGAGTAAAGTTCCGGGAAAAGGCCGTGGCTGTTCAGGCGGAATTGGCAAAACTGGAGGCTATGATTGGTGAAACGGAGGATGAGGCAGAGGCTCTGCGGCAGAGGATGGAGGGAGCCAGGGAGCAGTATGAGACGCTTCAGGATGCTGTTGACAGGAGTCTGGATCAGGTGGAGGAACTCTATTACAGTGATGATCCGTTGGCCCGGAATGTACTTTTGTGCCGGAATCCGACGGAATATCTGGACGAACCCATGTACCGGGTGAATCTGTTTGATCAATATCCGTATCAGAATATGGAGGAGATCCGGGAAAATGAGTTTACGGCTTCCGGTGGGATCCGTTTTGTGAGCGAGAATGGGGACCGCAGCCTGCTGCGGCTTGCCGGTATCTATTACGACAGTTATCTGATGAGACAGAAGGAGTACAGAGACGCTCCTTTTGACGAGTTTTCCGGCTGGACGGTGGTGTTCCGGGAATCCGGGCTGGAGGAGACGGAAGGAGACGCATGTCAGACAAATGGCCACACGTTCTGTGTGCGGGACGGACAAACCAAAACCTTGTATCTTCCGGCCGATCCGCACTGTCTGGACCGGGAGATGCTTCATGGTCTGGCACATATTTATGCAGATGCTTATCGGGAGTCCAAAGGGTATCAGAATGCTGCAAAAAGCCTGTATGAGCGCCGGAATGAGTATGATGGAGCGCTGTTGTCGCCTGCGCTGCATCTAACGGATCAGGATGAATTTATGGCGGAAATGCTGCATGGTGCGTTGACGGACAGCTGGAGTTACCTGGACTTTGACCAAGATAATGTGGCGCTGATCTTATGGTGGGGGTTGGAGGAATTATACGATGAGGGGTTTTAGGGCAAAATACGGGGCCGGCATCCTGACCGGCCTGATGGCTGCTGCTGTGGTGTGCCTGGCCATAGGGGGATATCAGGCGTACTCGCAGACGCTCCAGGCGCAGCAGGAGCTGGAACAGCTGAAGCAGACGGTCCGACAGAAGGAGGACGAGCTGGATCATCTGTCGGATGAGCGGCAGCTTTTGGCGGAACAGATGGACGAGTTGGAAGCGGAGACCGGAGGGCTGAGGATTCGGAGGGATTTTTACCAGGATGCGCTGTCCGGTTATGAGGCGGCTGCAAAGGAGGTGGAAGAGCGCAGCGAGGAGGGAATGCGCATTATGAGCGAGCTGGCTGTACAGCAGGAGGTGGCACGGCTGCAGGAATGTGCGTTTTCCATGGATTACGAGGAAAAGGACGGAAAGCTGACGCTGGAAAACGGGCTGATCATCTTAAACGAAGGGGTAGATGAGCGTTACCCCGAACTTTGCGCGCTTTACTTAAACTATGTTCCCAAAAAGATATTGGACAGGATGGCAGAGGAGGGCTGGATCATTCACATGTATTCCGGGGTGACCGGAACAGGCAGCTATCAGGGGGAGGACGAGGAGTACGCCGGTACCACCTATTATGATGAGCGGAAGATTGATATTGCGATCGAGGAGGATCTTGATGAGTTACCCATCCGCAGTACGCTTCTTCACGAGATCGGCCATGTGGTGGATTCATATGAGGATTACGCATCTTATGAAAAACCGTTTACATCCTGTTACCAAAAAGAGAAGTCCCTGTTTCTCGATATTAAATGGAATGAATACCATGCGGAGTATGCGGCCAGGAACGCCACGGAATATTATGCGGAAACATTGATGGTTTACTGGTTAGCCCCGGATTACTTCAGGTATCAGTGCAGTGAAACGTTTGAATATTTTGAAAAAATGAGCTCCCGGTGGGAGTAAACGCCGGACGAGTGTAATAAAACATAAAAAGCGGGAACGTGTGACGAATTACATACACAATTCCTGCTTTTTGTATTATACTGTCTGTATAGGACTGGCTGTGGACAGATTGCGGCCGGGCGTATGTTCCAATCATTTAAACAGTTTTAAAGGAGGAAGCAAAGTATGAAGTGTATGAAGAAACGAAGAATTCTTTCACTGTGGCTGGCGCTTTTGATGGTCATGTCCCTTACTCTCGGCAGTTCCTTTGCCGCCTTTGCCGCAGATCATGACATTGTGGTTCTGTATACCAATGATGTGCACTGCGGGGTGGACGACAACATCGGTTATGCCGGGCTTGCGCTCTACAAACAGGAGATGCAGCAGCAGACGCCCTATGTGACCCTGGTGGACGCGGGGGATGCCATTCAGGGAGCGCCCATCGGCACAATCTCGGACGGCGGGTATATCATTGAAATTATGAATAAAGTGGGATATGATTTCGCCATTCCCGGAAACCATGAGTACGACTACGGGATGGCGCGGTTTATGGAACTGGCGGGACAGCTGGGATGCGGCTACACATCCTGCAACTTTATGAATCTGGCCTCCGGGACCACGGTCTTTGAGCCGTACCGGATGTTTACATACGGGGACACCAAAGTGGCGTTTGTGGGAGCGACCACCCCGGAGAGCTTTACCAAGTCCACACCGGCCTATTTCCAGGATGCCAATGGAAATTATATTTATGGCTTCTGCGAGGATGAGAGCGGGCAGAGCCTGTACAATCAGATTCAGAATACGGTAAATACGGCCAGGGATGCGGGCGCGGATTACGTGATTCTGGTTGGGCATCTGGGGGAGAACGGCGTCACGGACCGCTGGACTTCCGACAACATTATTCGCAATACCAGGGGAATCGACGTGGTAATCGACGGGCATTCCCATGAAACGGTTCCGGAGAAGTCCGTGAAAAATGCGGACGGCAGGGATGTGCTGCTGACCCAGACCGGCACCAAGTTAAAGGATATCGGAAAGCTGACCATCCGCACGGACGGCTCCATTACCACGGAGCTTGTGACCGAGGTTCCGGCGCAGGATACGGCCCGGGATTATATTGTACAGAAAAATGACTCTCTCAGCAAAATCGCCGCCAGGGAACTGGGCGACCAGAACCGCTGGATTGATATTTACAACCACAATCTGAACAAGCTGAGGGATCCCAACGCGCTGCCCGTGGGTCTTGGCATTGTGATTCCCGGCAGTTGTGTGGTGGAGGACGGGAAGGCTCTTGACTACGGAACCAACCAGCTGATCAAGGGGATTCAGGCCAAGTACAACGAGACACTGAAAGCGGTGATCGGGCACACGGATGTGGAGCTGACGGTGAACAACGCGGCCACAGGGGAGCGGGCGGTCAGAAGCGCTGAGACGAACCTGGGCGATTTGTCGGCCGACGCTTACCGGGTGATGCTGGGCGCGGACGTAGGCCTGTGCAACGGCGGCGGCGTGCGCACCGGGATCAAGGCCGGAAATATTACCTTTAACGACGCGCTGGCGGTGTTCCCATTCGGAAATATGGGCTGCGTGGTGGAGGTGACCGGTCAGCAGTTGAAGGATGCGCTGGAAATGGCCGCCAGGAACTGCCCGGAGGAGAACGGCGGATTCCTGCAGGTGTCCGGTATGACTTACACCATCGATACTTCCGTGAAGTCCGGCGTGACCCTGGACGATAAGGGCAATTTCACCGGAGTCAGCGGCGCTTACCGGGTGACCGATATCACAGTGGGCGGTGAACCTTTGGATCTGTCAAAGACCTATACCGTGGCTTCCCACAACTATATGCTCAAGTCCGGAGGCGACGGGATGGCGATGTTTAAGGGAAGCAATGTGATTAAGGACGAGGTGATGGTGGACGTGGATATCCTGGCCGGGTACATCAAGCGGCTGGGCGGAAACGTGGGCGCGGAGTACGCGAATCCTGCGGGACAGGGGCGGATTACCATCAAGTGACGGAGCGCTCCGGGGTAACGGAGCGGAGAGGGACGGGCGGCTGAGGATAGCGGCCTGGCAATAGAGAATTATAATAAAGGTTTGAGAATTTTGACCCGCTGCCGGCGGAATGTACTGCTGGCGGCGGGTTGTTTTTTGTGCGGGAGAAAATGGTGGAGCCCGCGCCTCCCGGCGTATTACTCCCCGGAACCGCCCTCCGAGGCGGAGGCCGCGCAGAAATCGCGCAGTATGCCGATGTAGTCCCGGACATACTGGGGCTGGTAGCGGTTTTTCTGCCAGGCTGCGATGGTTGTGGTCAGCACCTGCCGTTTTCCCACGGACAGGCAGAGGGAGGCGCGTCCACGCTCAGAAGCCACTTGCCGGTAATAGCTCTCCGGTGCAAAGGCGGCGCCGAGTCCGTCCATGGCCAGCTTGATGGACATTTCGCTGTTGCGGGTGTGCAGCAGAACCGGGGGATTCATCCCGTATTCCTGAAACAGGTTTAGGGCAATACCGCCCGTGTTCTGATCCGGGTAGAGCAGGATGAAGTTTTCGTCGCGAAACAGTTCCAGATCGATCCACGGGTGATGAAAACCGGGCATTACCTGCGCTTTTTGGGCCAGGGGATGACCGGAAGGGAGAATCAGCACAATTTCTTCCTCGCGAAGGACCTGATAGTCCAATAATTTGGGAAACTCATGGACATTATAAATGGTAAGGTCGATGGAATGGCTTTTCAGGCTGGCCTCCGCTACAAAACTGGCTTCCTCCTTAATGTTGAACGTCACATATGGATAGCGGTTGTGAAACTGCATCAGCGTGGGCTGGATCAGGGTGCTGCCCAGCATGAGGGGAATGGCAATGTTCAGGCGTCCCCGTTCCCGATGGGTGATGTCGTCGTGCTCCCGGTTCCACTCGTCGCCGTACGCCACGATGCGCTTTGCATAGTGCAGATAGCGCTCTCCCAGATAGGTGGGATAGTAGCCGCCGTCCCTTCGGTTAAACAGGGGAGCACCCAGGTGGTCCTCCAGGTTTTTTAAATATTTACTCAGGGAGGGCTGGGAGATGAACAGGGACTCGGCGGCCTTGCCGATACTCTTGTGTTTGGCGATGGCCAGGATGTAGCGGGCTTCTTTCAGTTCCATGAAAATACTCCTTTCTGCCGGGGTGTGGAATGCGGACCAGGTTATGGGCCGTGGCGTTAGCTATCTCCAGGGTGCAGTTTCCATATCAGTTTTGATTTTACAAAAATTCCCTTAATTTTGCAGAAACTGTAAATAAACAGTCTTAAATAGCTTTACTGCATAAAAAATATAGAATTTATATATTTGACGTCTATTATATTACTTTTTATAATAATAGTAAACAGTTAAATAAGGAAGATTAATAAATATTTAACAGTAACAGTTCAAACGGCGGGAAAATTGATGCAGAAAGCAGCGTCAAGCTCGCTTGTAAGCCGCCTGAACTGCTACCGTTACAGCATGGAGTGTGAAAATCATGAAAAAGAGCAGTGCATGGATCATGCTGGTGCCCGGCCTGGTTATTTTGCTGGTGTGCCTTGCCATCCCCCTGTTGCGGGTGCTGGCGCCGAGTATTTTTTCCGAAGGTTACCCCTTTCAGTCCTATGTGGAATTTTTTAAGGATGAGTATTACCTGAAAATCTTCCTGCGCACCGTGAAGATTGCGGTGATCACCACAGCGGTCTGTATGGTGGGAGGAATTCCTACAGCGTACTTTATCAGCCGCTGCGACAAGAAATGGAGAGGTCTTTTGCTGGCCGCGTCCATTTTCCCCATGATGACCAACTCCGTGATCCGCAGCTTTGCCTGGATTAACATCCTGGGCAGCAACGGAATTATCAACAAGTTTCTGCTGGCACTGGGGCTGGCGGACAAGCCCATGAAGCTGCTGTACACGGATTTCGCCATCATCATCGGTTCCATTTACCTGTTTCTTCCGCTGATGATCGTGACCGTGACCGGCGTGATGGAGAACATCGACGACGACATGATGGAGGCGGCCCAGAGCCTGGGCGCGGCCAGGATGGAAGCGTTTATGAAGGTGATATTCCCCATGAGCCTGCCGGGTATCATTGTGGGCGGAATCCTGGTGTTCACAGGCACGCTGACCGCTTATACTACGCCCCAGCTGCTGGGCGGCAACTCCAATATGGTGATGGCGACCCTGATCTACCAGCGGGCCATGTCCGTCAGCGACTGGACAGGGGCTTCGGTGATCGCGTTTATCATGATTGTCGTGACGCTGGCCGTGATCAAGGGCTTTAACGCGCTGGCCGCGAGACTGGACAGAAGAGGTGAGAATTATGCGTAAAAATAAGCTGCTCACTGCGTTTGCAGTTTTGGTGTTTGCATTTTTGATGATCCCGCTGATCATTATTACGGTGACGGCCTTTGGGGGCGGCAGCGCCATCACGTTTCCCATCGATTCCTTTTCCACCAAGTGGTTTGCCAATGTGTTCGCCCTCAAATCCTTTCGCAGGTCCTTTCTGACCAGCCTTGAGGTGGCGTTTCTGGCGACCTTTATCGCACTGCTGGTGGGCGTGCCTGCGGCTTACGCCCTGGCACGGTCCGGGCTTAAGGGAAAACAGATGCTAAAGTCCATTTTCCTGTCCCCGACCATTGTGCCGGGTATTGTAATCGGCTTTATTCTCTACCAGTTTTTGATCCTGAACCTGAGAATGCCCGTGTTCGTCAGCCTGCTGGCCGGACATTTCATGGTGACGCTGCCCTACGTGATCCGCGTGGTGGGCTCCTCCATGGAGCAGTTCGACTTCTCCGTCGAGGAGGCGGCCTGGAGCCTGGGATGTCCCAAGGGGGCGGCATTTTTTAAGGTGGTTCTGCCCAACGTGACCTCGGGCATCTCCTCCGCCTTTATGCTGGCGTTTATCAATTCCTTTAACAATATCCCGGTATCCATGTTTCTGTCCGGCCCGGGTGTCAGCACCTTCCCGTCCACGCTGATGAACTACATTGAATATAATTATGATCCGACGGTGTCCGCGGTATCCGTACTGCTGATGGCGGCCACGGTGATTATCATGGTAATTGTTGACAGGACGCTGGGCATCGCGGCCCTGGCGAAATAAGAGGGGAGAATGAACATGGCCTTCATGAGTTTAAATCAGATTGATGTGAGTTATGATAAGAAGAAGCAGATTTTGAAGGGGCTGAACCTGAATGTGGAGAAGGGGGAGCTGGTGTCTCTTCTGGGGCCCAGCGGCTGCGGAAAGTCCACAACGCTGCGGGTGGTCGCCGGGTTTATCGATCCCCAGGGCGGTTCCTTTTTGCTGGACGGGGACGACATGACCAAGGTTCCGGTGCACAAGCGCAATTTTGGACTGGTGTTCCAGAGCTACGCACTGTTCCCGCACTTAAGCGTGTACGACAACGTGGCCTTCGGCCTGCGGACCCGGAAAATGGACAAGGGCCTGATTGATCAGAAGGTGGCGGATATTCTGGAGGTCTGCGGTCTGACGGAGTTTAAGGACCGTTTTCCCAAGCAGATGTCCGGCGGACAGCGGCAGAGGGTGGCGCTGGCCCGGGCCCTGGTGATTGAGCCTAAGCTGCTGCTTTTGGATGAGCCGTTGTCCAACCTGGACGCCAAGCTGCGTTTGTCCATGCGGGTGGAGATCAAGCGTTTGCAGAAAAAGCTGGGGATCACCACGCTGTTTGTGACCCATGATCAGGAGGAGTGTTTTTCCATCTCCGACAAGGTGGCGGTGATGAACAACGGGGTGATTGAGCAGTTTGATTCCCCGGAGAATATTTACCGCCGGCCGGCAACGGAGTTTGTGGCCCGGTTTATCGGATTTGAGAATTTCCTGGAGTTCGAGCGGGTGAACGCCAATACTTACCGGGCCGCGGACGGCAGCACCTTTGAGGTGGACATGGAATGTCATGAGGAGCGCTACGCGGGGACCATCCGCCCGGACGATATCCGGCTGGCGGGGGACGGTCAGACCGGAAATGTGATCCACGGCACGGTGGGCGTGCGAACCTTCCTGGGCAAGAGCTACCAGTACGAGGTGAATACCGCGGCGGGCCTGATCAAGGTGAACATGGAAACCTCCCATGTGTTCGGGGAGGGCGAGACTGTGAGGCTGTATCTGCCAAAGGACAAGCTGGTGCTGGTACGGCGGTAATTGTTACGGTCTGCCGGAACCTGTACGGGTTTGAATGGTATGGAGTTGAATTTTGGCGCGGCGTCCGAACCGGCGTCCGCCTTAATATAATGAAAAACATGAAAGAATGAGGAGAGCAGAGATGAAAAAAACACTTGTACTGGCGCTTTGCGCGACCATGGCGCTGACTGCCTGCGGCGGTGGGGCTTCCGCCGGAGATTCCCAGGCGAAGGGGGATTCCAAGCAGAAGCTGGTGCTGTCCACCTTCGGTCTGAGCGAGGACATTTCCACGGAGGAAGTGTACGCGCCCTTTGAGCAGGAGTTCAACTGTGAGATTCTCACCGAGACCGGCGGGGCCAACGACCGCTACACCAAGCTGTCCGCGGACAGCGAGACTTCCATCGATGTGATTGAGCTGTCCCAGGCCATGACGGCGAAGGGAATCGCGGAGGGACTGTTTGAGGACATCGATTTGAGCAAAATCGAGAACGCCAAGGATATGATCACCGCGGCCAAGACCATGGCGGATGCGGGCCAGGGGGTGGCTTACACCATCAACAGCATCGGAATTATGTACAATCCCAATGTGGTGGATTTTGAGATCAAGAGCTTTGACGATCTGTGGGATTCCCGGCTGGCGGGGATGGTGAGTATCCCGGAGATCACCACCACCTTCGGACCGGCTATGGTTTACATGGCCAGCGACCACGCGGGCGTGGATATCAAGAGCGACAACGGCGAGGCTGCATTTGCCGCTCTGGCGGAGCTCAAGCCCAATCTGGTTAAGACTTACGCCAAATCCTCGGATCTGATCAACATGTTCACCTCCGGCGAGGTGGCGGTGGCGGTTGTGGGCGATTTCGGCGTGCCCACCATCCAGCAGGCGAACCCGGACCTGGTTTATGTAACCCCAGATGTAACCTATGCGAACTTTAATACCATCAGCATTACTAAAAACTGTAAAAATAAGGAGCTGGCTTACGCTTATTTGAATTACCGTCTGAGCGCCGAGCTGCAGACCAAGACCGGCAAGGCGCTCAACGAGGCTCCCACCAACAGTAAGGTGAACTTTACCGAGGAGGAGTCCAAGAACATGACCTACGGCGAGAAGGCGGCCAATGCCAAGGTGCTGGATTACTCCTTCGTGAACCCGCTGCTGAACGACTGGATCGACCGGTGGAACCGTACGATTAACAACTAAAGGAAGAATCTTATGAGAGCTGATTTCGTGATTAAAAACGCCTGGGTCTTTATGACGTACCGGCAGTGTTTTGAGAAACGGGATGTGGCGGTTGCAGGGGAGAGCTTTTATTGCGTTTCCCCTGCAATTTCATATCCGGGTGTGAGAGAGGTGGACGGGTCCGGGAAATACCTGATTCCGGGGCTGATCGATATCCACATGCACATCGAAAGTTCCATGACGTATCCACAGGAATTTTCCCGCATCACCTTACCCTACGGGGTGACCACGGTGGTAGCGGACGCCCATGAGATTGCCAATGTGTTTGGGTTGGAGGGAATTCGGTGTTTTATGGAGCAGAAAACGCCCCAGGACATTTTTTACGCCATTCCTTCCAGCGTTCCGGCTACCAATGAGACGCTGGAGACCGCGGGCGCATCCATCGGCGAGGCGGAGGTGAGACGCCTGGCGGAGGATGAACGGGTGCTCTGCCTGGGCGAGGTGATGAATTTCAAGGATCTGACCGCAGATGAGGACACGCTGATCAAGCGGCTGATCCGCTGCTGCCGGGAGTCCGGCGGAAACAAGCGCATCGAGGGCCATTGTCCGGCGCTGTCCGGGGAGGATCTGTGCCGGTTTATCTACGAGGGCGTGGACGCGGACCACACCCAGCAGACACCGGAGTCCGTGGTGGAAAAGGCGGATTTGGGAATGTTTCTGGAATTGCAGTTAAAGTCCCTGACGGAGGATGTGGTGCGGGCGGTCTGCAATAACGGGCTCTATGAGAACGTAGCTCTGGTGACGGACGATACCATGCCGGACCGGCTGTTAAAGGGCCAGCTGAACCGGATTGTGAAGGCCGCGGTGAAAGCGGGAATGCCGGTGGAGAAAGCGATCTACTGCGCGACCTTTACTCCGGCCAGAAGGATGCATCTGGACGACCGGGGACTCATCGGGCCGGGAAAGCTGGCGGATTTTGTGGTTCTTAGAGATTTGGAGTCTTTTGAGCCGGAGGCGGTGTTTAAGAGCGGGAAATGCGTGTTTGAGGAAATGGACGCGGCCGGGGTGTGGAGCGGCGTGATGGGAGAGCGCGTCGCGGCGGATGGCCGTGACATACCGGAAGATTGTAACGTGCCGGACGCCCCGCTGTTCCCCGCTCACTTTTATCATTCCGTGCGCTGCAAAAAAGCGGAGCCCGGGGACTTTACCTTGCGGGTTGACGTTCCCTGCGCCGCGGTACGGGTGAATGTGATGAAGATCCGGACCTTCGGCACCTTCACGGAGCAGGCGGTCCGAACCCTTCCCGTGAAGGATGGGGAAATCTGCTGGGAGGGGTCCGGCCTGACTCTGGCGGCGCTTTTTGAGCGCTATGGGAAAAACGGAAACATTTCCTACGGTCTGGTGGAGGGCGCTTTTACCGGCAGGGGCGCGGCGGCCACCACCTGGTCCCACGACAGCCACAATCTGCTGGTGCTGGGCACTGCGGCCAAGGACATGTGCGCGGCTCAGAACCGGGTTCTGGAGCTGCAGGGCGGATATGTGGCGGCAGAGGGCGGCCGGGTGACGGCAGAGGCAGGATTGCCGGTGGGAGGAATTATAAACGACGGGCCGGTGGAAGCGCTGGCAAATCAGCTGGGCCGGGTGCGGGAAGCCATGAGGCGGCTGGGATATGAGAACAATAATGAGATTATGTCCATGAGCACTCTGTGCCTGCCGGTGTCCCCCAGTCTGAAGCTGACGGATTTCGGACTGCTGGAGGTCAAAACCCAGCGCCGTGTGGCGCTGATTCAGGCGTATCTGGATGAAAACGGATGTGAAATCAAACATTTGGGATAGAGGGAGTATGATACTGCGATGAAGACGATGATCCGAAACGGGATAGTGGTGCCGATGAACCGGAACATGGATGTATGGCCGGACGGGTATGTGGTGTTTGAGGGGTCAAAGATACTGGAGGCCGGGCCGGTGGACGGTCTGGAGGCGGCCATAATCCGGCACGGCGGTGAAATTGGGACCGGTTCGGATTTCCGGGTAATCGACGCCCGGCGGGCTATCGTCATGCCGGGCATGGTCAACACCCACTGCCATCTGGGCATGATCCCGTTCCGCGGTCTGGGGGACGACTGCAAGGACCGTTTGCGGGTGTTCCTGCTGCCTATGGAGGAGCAGGCCATGGATTGTGAGCTGGCGGTGGCATCCAGCCGGTACGCGGTGGCCGAGCTGCTCCTTGGCGGGGTTACAACCGTGCTTGACATGTATTATTTCGAGGATCAGGTGGCCCGGGTGATGGATGAGATGGGGATCCGGGGAATTGCCGGTGAGACGGTGATGGAGGAGGCCACCTGCGACGCTGGGAGCCCTCAGGAGGCCATTGCCAGGGGGGAGGCGATGATCCGGGCTTACCGTGATCATCCCCGTATAAAAGGCTGTCTGGCGCCTCACGGGACCACCACCTGCAGCCCGGACACCCTGCGCCGGGTTCACGACGTGGACCGTTTATATAATGTTCCCTTCACCCTCCATGTGGCGGAGATGGACTATGAAATGATTCAGCTGAGGGATTCCTTTGGCTTGACTCCGGTGGAATATCTGAATGAGCTGGGGGTATTGGACGAAAATACTGTTTCCGCCCACAGCATCCGCCTGACGGAAGAGGATATCCGCATTCTGAAGGAAACCGGGGCCTCCGTTGCCCACTGCATCGCCTCCAACACCAAGTCCGCCAAGGGCGTGGCTCCGGTGCGGGCCATGCACAGAGCCGGCGTGAGCGTGGGGCTGGGGACGGACGGTCCTGCCAGCGGAAATACGCTGGATCTGTTCAGTCAGATGCGCTTCTGCGCTAATTTCCATAAAAACGAGCTTCGGGACCGGAGCGCCTTTCCGGCGGCGGAGATCGTGAGAATGGCTACCTGCGAGGGGGCGGCCGCCCTGGGCCTGGGGGCCGTGACCGGATCCCTGGAACCGGGCAAGGAGGCGGACATTGTGCTGGTGGAGACGGATTCCCCCAACATGTTTCCGGTCTACGACCCTTACGCGGCGCTGGTGTACAGCGCGGGGGCTGCCAATGTGCGGGACGTGTTTGTGGCCGGAAAATGTCTGGTCAGGGACAAACGTCTGGCCGATGCTGATTTCGGGCGCATCAGAGGGGAGTTATCCCGGAAAATGGAGCGCACGGCGTTTTGCGATATGAAGAATCTTCTGCGGTGAAATCGGTCCGGCATGAGGTTGGCAAAAATCGTCGAGACGAATCGCTTTGGATCCTGTATGATGGAGGATGTCAGGAGGTGAACCGGGATGAAGGAACAAGCGGAGGCTGTGCAGAGGATGCAGGATTATATCGGGGAGCACAGAAACGAGACCATTACTCTGGCTGATCTGTCGCGGGTCTCGCTGTTTTCGCCGTGGCATTCTTACCGGCTGTTTAAGCAGTGGACCGGTCTGACGCCCTCCGATTACATTCGGAGGCTGAGACTTTCCACTTCCGCCTTGAAGCTGCGGGACGGGCAGTGCCGCATCGCCGATGTGGCCTACGAGTATGGGTTCGGCAGCGTGGACGGATATCAGCGGGCGTTTTTGCGGGAATTCGGCTGCAATCCAAGGGAGTACGCGGCTAATCCGGTGCCCTTGTACCTGTTCACCCCTTATGGAGTCAAATACAGGGAAATCAGAAAGGAGCCGAGGATAGTGGAGAACGTCAGAAACATTTTTATTCAGGTGATTGATAAGCCTGTCCGCAAAGCGGTGATCCGGCGCGGGGTCAGGGCGGAGGATTATTTTGCTTACTGCGAGGAGGTGGGCTGCGACGTCTGGGGGCTGCTCACCAGTATGAGGTCGCTCTGCGGGGAGCCGGTCTGTCTGTGGCTGCCGGAGAAAATGCGAAAGCCCGGGACGTCGATATACGTTCAGGGGGTGGAGGTCGCAGCGGATTACAGCGGTCCGGTGCCCGAGGGATTTGACGTGATCGATCTGCCTGCGGCAAAATACCTGATGTTTCAGGGGGAGCCCTTTGAGGAGGAGGATTACTGTCAGGCCATCGAGACGGTCCAGACCGCGGCAAAGGGGTATGATCCGTCGGTGATCGGATACCGGTGGGATCGGGAGAATCCACGGATTCAGCTGGAACCGGTGGGAACCAGGGGATATATTGAGTTGTACGCCATTACGGAGGCGTAGCAGAAAGACGGGGCGTGGACAGCCGGTTGTGGGCTGTCTGCGCCTTGTTGATTGGGATGGGGCGGTGGCGGTGGAAACGGTTGCCCTCCGGCGGAGTTTGTGTTAAGATAGGCATACACCGGCGCGTCTGTGCCGGTGACGGATCAATTCTTAGATCAATTCACAGGTATCTGAAATTCTGGCATATCGCCGGTAATTCAAGACAGAGAAAAAGCAGTTGGATCGTTACTGTTCGCAGGTAATATCCCGCGAAGCGTGTTACGGGGAACGGAGTGAACAGTAACGTTGGATATGGGGTTCAGCGTTTATGGGCGGTGGAAATCTTGCATTTTCCGCAGATATTCCTTATAATACGGTTAAGAGAAGGCTCCCTGTTTCCAACTGCGGAAGGAGGAAAATGGGGGAAATCGATATGGTTTTAAACCGCTATTTTGAGGACGGGGAGCGGTATGCGGATCTGATCAACGGGTACGCGTTTAACGGGGATCAGGTGGTGAGAAAAGAGGATGTGCAGGAGCTGGATCCGCGGGAGACCGGGGTGGCGGGGAGGCTTGGCAGGCGTCCGGGAGTTCAGAAGTACCGAGACAGCATCCGCAGGGTAGTGCTGGGAGCCAGGTTTGTGCTGATCGGGCTGGAACATCAGGATCAGGTCCACTATGCCATGCCGGTGCGGGCCATGCTGCAGGACGCGGCGGAGTATGACCGCCAGCTGCGCAGAATACGAAGGGTAAACCGCCGCGTGGGGGGACTTACGGGCGCGGAGTTCCTGGGAGGATTTACGCGCAAGGACCGCGTTTGTCCGGTGATTACGCTGGTCTTATACTATGGGAAAAAGCCCTGGGACGGGGCGATGGATTTGCACGGTTTGATGGACTGCGCAGGTTACCCTGAGCCGATGCTCCGCCTGGTAAACAACTACCGTCTTCATGTATTGGAAGTGCGCCGTTTTGTAAATATCCGGCGTTTCCGTACGGATCTGTACCAGGTATTCGGATTTATCCAGCGTTCCGGGGACAAGGAGGCGGAGCGGCGGTTTACGGAGGAAAACCGGGTATATTTTGAGGGAATGGATGAGGAAGCGTTTGACGTGATAACAGCCATCACCGGTTCCCGGGAATTGGAGCGGGTGAAGGAACAGTATCGTGAGGAAGGAGGACGGATCAATATGTGCGAGGCGATTCGCGGGATGATTGAGGATGGGAGAATTGAGGGGCGTTTGGAAGGAAAGATTGAAGGGAAATATGAAGGCGCGCTGGAAAAGACCCGGACGGTAGCTCGCAATATGTATCTGCGCGGGATGTCTGCGGAGGATGCGGCGGCAATCTGCGAGATGGATACTGCGCAGATTGAGGTCTGGTTCAGGGAGTGGGGGAAGCGGTAGATTGCTGCGGGGAACATTTTGTCCGCTATCCTGAAAATTAGTGTTGACAGCCTTATGTAAATCGATTAATATAGGTTGAGTAACAAAACATACAACCGAATAAAGTTCGTAATATCCCTTATTCAGAGTGGTGGAGGTACAAAGGACCTGTGAAGCCACGGCAACCCCGGATGAGCGCCGAGTGCGCGAGAGAGCCGGAAGGTGCCAACCTGAGCGAGGAGCGGCCGGAGAATCATCGGCGCGCTTGATCGAGCAATAAGAGGATTTGAAATCACCATTCAAGTCCGCTTTGCTTATTGGCGGACTTTTTTATGTGTGCAAAGCGTTACAATACGGAACTATTGATCTAAATTTTGTAAAGGAGAGAAACTTTCATGGAAAAACGTTTATTTACCTCTGAATCCGTAACCGAAGGCCATCCGGATAAAATGTGCGATGCCATTTCCGATGCCATCCTGGATGCCCTCTTAGAGCAGGATCCCATGAGCCGCGTGGCCTGCGAGACCGCCACCACCACCGGACTGGTTCTGGTGATGGGCGAGATCACCACCAGCGCTTATGTGGACATTCAGAAGATTGTCCGTGAGACGGTGCGGGAGATCGGCTATGACCGCGCGAAATACGGATTTGACTGCGATACCTGCGGCGTAATCACCGCCATTGACGAGCAGTCCAAGGATATCGCTCTGGGCGTGGATAAGGCTCTGGAAGCCAAGGAGGCCGCTGAGTCCGACATGAGCGAGGAAGAGCTCAATTCCATCGGCGCAGGCGATCAGGGCATGATGTTCGGCTTTGCCACCAATGAGACTGAGGAGTATATGCCCTACTCTATTTCCATGGCCCACAGGCTGGCCAGACGCCTGACCGAGGTCCGCAAGAACGGCACCTTGAATTACCTCCGCCCCGACGGAAAGACTCAGGTTACCGTGGAGTACGACGAAAACGACAAACCGGTCCGCCTGGACGCAGTTGTTCTTTCCACCCAGCACGATGAGAATGTGTCCCAGGAGCAGATTCACGCGGATATCAAACGGTATGTGTTCGATGAGATTATCCCCGCCCATATGGTGGACGAGAATACCAAGTTCTTCATCAATCCCACTGGTCGTTTTGTGATCGGAGGCCCCCAGGGTGACAGCGGTCTGACCGGTCGAAAGATCATCGTGGACAGTTACGGCGGCTACGCCCGTCACGGCGGCGGCGCATTCTCCGGCAAGGACTGCACCAAGGTGGACCGCTCCGCGGCCTACGCCGCCCGCTATGTGGCCAAGAACATCGTGGCGGCGGGACTGGCTGACAAGTGCGAGATCCAGCTGTCCTACGCCATCGGCGTGGCCCATCCCACCTCCATCATGGTGGAGACCTTTGGAACCGGAAAGCTCAGCGACGACGCTCTGGTGCAGATTATCCGCTCCAAGTTCGACCTGCGCCCGGCCGGAATCATCAAGATGCTGGACCTGCGCAGACCCATCTACAAGCAGACCGCCGCTTACGGCCACTTCGGCCGCAACGACCTGGATCTGCCGTGGGAGAGACTGGATAAGGTGGAGCTGTTGAAGGCGTATCTGTAAAAAAGAATAAGCGGAAACAGCGGGCAGACGAAATAGCCCGAAAATAAAAAACGGCCTCCCGCCGGTGATATAAACTATCACGGCGGAGGCTATTTTTTATTGAATTCAGCAGGCCGTTGGCGCCGCCTGCAGGCGATTGCTTTCGGAAATCACAGTTGAATGGTAAATTCCTGCTAACCTATTTCAGAACCATGTCCGTCAGAATAAATCCTCATCCCCTTCGCTCTGCTCTGCGTTGTCCAGCTCCACAATCTGAATCGCCTCCCGGCTCTGCCGCACCACGTCCTCGATTTCCTCTCGTGTGAGCTCCCGGTCCTGGATTACCAGACCGATCACCAGCGCCAGGTTGACGCCTGCGATCAGCGTGGTGTTCGGCCGGTTAAGGAATGTATACATAATACTGTTTACACTGCCGCCGTACATGTCGGACAGCAGAATCACCTGATCGTCCCGGCCCACCTCCCGGTAGAAGGAGTTCAGGGCGTCCTCCAGTGAACCCTCATCCACATAGGCATCAAATACGGTCAGGCGGTCGCAGCCGCCCAGAAGCACACCGATAGAGCTTTTCAGGCCGCTGGCCAGGTGACCGTGGGATGAAAGAAAAAATTGAACCATTTTAGTGTTCTCCTTCCTGTGATATCAGATCCCGGTAGCTGATGAGCTCGATGGAGTTTTCGCGGATCCATTGTCTCATGGACGGTCCGGTGACGGCCGCCAGATCCCGTGTGCGGATCATGGTGTAGGTGGATACGCCGAACAAAGCGTCGTCCACGTATCCGCAGTGGGTGCCGATGAAGCCGATGGGCTTTTTGGGAAATTCCCGGTCGCCCAAAATGCATTCCATGGGGTCGGCTTTCATCTGCTCCTCCAGGGTAAACGGCTTTTTGTTCCAGGAGGAGGCCAGACGTGAGACGTTGTATCTGGCCAACAGATCCCGCACCAGCGGGATGCCGTAGGTCTCCCCCATGATCTCCATAGCCCGCCATGTAGCCGGCGTGCTGTAGGAATGGCTGTGGAGGTATTCCGGTTTCTTTCCGGTGAGGTCTATAAAACGCCGGATCTGGGCTTCCACCTCGATCAGACAGTCCTGAAGAATCACGTGGTCCTGGTTTCCGTCCGCCGCGTCCTTTGTCCGGTGCATGCCCGAGGTCTTAAAGAAGCCGTCCCCCTGCACCAGGGAGGGGATTTGCGCCGGATCGGCGCAGGGCCGCCCTGCCACCAAATTAATGTCCTGGCCCAGGCATACATGGCTGTAGGGGCTGATCAGCCGGACAGCGAACTCTGCGGCCGGCATGTTGCTGAACAAGCCGGTGCAGGTGACGGCCCCGTCCCGGATTCCCTTTTCGATGCCACAACTCACAGCCTCCGTAATGCCAAGGTCATCGGATTGTACGATTAATTTCATCCGCCAATTCCTCCTAATCCAGTGGAATCAGCTTTTTCAAAGCGATTGCCGGCTCTTCCGGGGTGGTCTGATAAATGCAGTCCAGGCCGCAGCCCATGAGCTCCTTAAACTGTGCCACCTCGTCTTCGTCACAGTACAGGTTGTTGTCGTAGCGGTTTCGCTCCCTGCCGGGCTTTTTCGGGGCCACCCTGCCGTAGTTCCCAATATTGACAAAGGGAATACCTTTGACGGCCCGGACCATTTTCAGCGCGTCCGCTGGGCTGTTCACCAATACCAGAACCTTTAACGGTTCGCATCTGGGGTCATTTAAGGTGGCGATGGCTGCATCCAGGGTTTTGATCACGGTTTTGATTCCCGGAGGCGCGGCCATCTTTAAAGACTTCTGGATCATCACATTCTCCGCGGCGTGGTCATTGGCCACCACGATGCTGTCCACGCCTGTGTGGCGGGACCATTTGATGGCGATTTGACCGTGTATCAGGCGCTCGTCAATTCGGAATAATTTTATCATTTCAAATACCTCCTGTGCGGTTGTTTCTTTATGCGCTTTCCACCCGGCGTTTCATGGCCTCCGGGTTAAAGATGCGCTCACCGGTGTCTGTCAGGCGGTCAAATACGATTTTGCCGCCCACATAGGTCCGATGGCAGACAAACTGCTCGTCCACGAACATCAGGTCCGCCCTTTTTCCGGAGCGGATGGAGCCGGTTTTCTCCTGAATTCCCAGGAACCGGGCCGGATTAATGGAAGCCATCCTGAGAGCAGCTTCCAGTGGAACGCCCACATGATTTACCAACTGCCCGATATTGTACAACACCCATTTACCGCTGCCGCAGATGCGGCCGTCAGAATTTAAGATCAGGCCCTTTTCGTCCGCGAACATTTCCCGGCCGTAGCGCATATAGGTTCCCGCGGGAAGGCCGGCAATGTAGTTGGAGTCCGAGATCAGGCAGAATTTTTCATAGGGCTGCAGCCGGAACATGATTTTTAACATGTCCGCGCAGATATGATTTAAGTCGGTGATCACCTCATAGTACAGGCCCTCCGACAGCAGCAGTGCGCCCAGTGCGCCCACGTCCCGGTGATGGATGCCCTGCATCCCGTTGCCTAAGTGCGTGGCGATGTCGAATCCCACCTTTTCCAGGGCGTCATAGATCTCCCGGGAGTGGGCGGCCGTGTGGCAGCAGGCCACCTTAATATCCTGAGCGTGCAGGTAGCGGATCACATCATAAGCGCCCGGCAGCTCCGGAGCGATGGCCATCATGGCCATTTTACCGCCCGCCCTGGCGGTCAACCGTTTTGTCTCCTCCACGTCCGGCAGAGGCCAGCTCATGCCCACCGTGTTTTCACCGCCCCGTGCCCAGAAGGGCCCTTCGCTGTGAATGCCGTAGATTGCGGCGCCCTCATAGTCCTGATCCATCACCCGGGCAATCGCCTCAAAGGCATCCTCCTTAGCGGTGGGCAGAATTCCGGTAACCCCTACCGAGGCCAAAGCTTTGGCGTAACCCCGCACATCCTCGTCCTCGCAGGGATCGGTCATGGACCAGCCGCCGAACCCGTGGTTGTGGATATCGATGATGCCGGGATAGATGCCAAGCTCCCCGGCATCCTGGTAAGCCCCGTCGCAGTGATCGCAGATATCCCGGATGTATCCGTCCTCAATGGTGATATATCCGTTTACCATTCCATTTTCCGTCAGAATCCGCTTTGATTTCCATGTGATTTTACTCATATCGCAAATACTCCCCTCTAAAAGATTCCGAAGAATGCCAGCACGATGGAAATGACAAGGATGCCGAATACCAGGGTGATGGGTTTATAGCCCTTTTTGATCAGCCGCACCATGCCGAATACCAGAAGAATGGACAGGATGCCAGGCATAATGGAGTTGAAGATATCTAAGACCACCACGGAAGTCTGCCCCACATTGATGGTCCAGGCCAGCTTCACGTTCACGGAGGAGGCAACCATCGCGCCCACCATGGTGATACCCATGACGCCGGCGGCCTTGGTCAGCGCTTCCATGAGTCCTGATTCAAAGACGGAATCGATAAATGAGGTTCCATAGCGGTAGCCCATGCGCAGCAGATAATAGCGGGCCGCGAACTGGGAGAAGCCGTAGATCAGCACAAAGAGGATCACTCCCAGGAAATTCGCCTGGGCGCACAGTCCGATGGCGATGCCGGCCGCGATGACCCGCAGGCAGTTGAAAAAGAACGCATCGCCGATGCCCGCAGTGGGACCCATTAGAGCTACCTTGATATTCTCAATCACATCGTCGTCCACGCCGCCGGAGGTCTTTTTCTGTTTTTCCAGGGCGTAGGTGATTCCTGCAATCAAAGCGAAGAAAACAGCGTGGGTGTTGAAAAAACCGTTGTGCCGCTGCAACGCTTCGGCCCGTTCCGTTTGATCCTCGTAGAGCTCTTCCAGAGCCGGTTCCATGGTCAGGGCAAAAGCGTTTCCTTCCATTTTTACCATGTTGAAACCGGAGAACACCAGACCGGAGTTCCAGAACATTTTCCGCAGGGTCTTTTTCTCCTGCGTTGTGTATGCAGACTTTGCCATCAGAACAAATCCTCCTCTCCCGCGGACTGCGCCGTTTTGTTTTCCGCCAGGCGCTTGATATCATTGAGTTTCTTTTCCATGCAGAAATAAGTGAAGGCCATCACGCCGGCGATGATTGCAATCGCAACGGTGGGCAGCTGCATGTATTTCTGGAACACATAGCCGATAAAGAAGAACCAGCCGATTTCCCGGTTCCAGATCATGGAGATCAGGATGGCGAAGCCGATACCGGTCATCATGGAGCTGGCGGCGGAAAGCCCGGACATGATAAAGGCTGGCATGCCGTTCATCACATGTTCCAGTCCCTGTACGCCGAAGGCGATAGCCGCAAACATGATAATGGTCTGGGGCAGGCGGTCCAGGAACAGGCCGCAGCCGATGACCTGGGTGCGGAAGGCTTTCACGCGGCCGCTTCCGGCCAGGCGCTCCCAGTAGGGAGCCAGGGCCGCCAGGGCGGGCTTCCACATCTCGTTGGCCGAACCCATCAAGGTGCCGATGGGCATAGCCAGGGCCAGTCCGGTTTCAACGTCTGCGCCGGTGAGAATGGTGTAGGCCACGGCGATAATACTGCTGGCGCAGGCATCGGCCGGGATGGAGCCGCCGATTGCGGAGATTCCCATAAAGATTGCCTCCAGGGATGCGGCCATGACCATTCCGGTCCGTATGTCTCCCAGGAGCAGTCCGGTTAATGTTGCGGTCACGATCGGACGCTGAAATGTCTGCCACGACAGAAGACGGTCCACGCCCTGGACGATCAGCCAGACAAGGGCGCACAGCAAACCACTTTGTACCATAAAATAGTTCCCCCTTTTATTTAGTAAGATGTCTTTAATTATAGCCCGACGGGGAAAAAGTTCCATCCATACATATGCATTATGTCAGCTGAAAAACCTGTTTTTGCCCTTGACGTAGTGCAAAAGTGTTAATCATTACAGGTTATCGCGGATGATTTCGGTTAAAGTATCCATGAGATATTCCGATGACAGGGATGGGTTTAAGTCCTCAAAACGGTCCGACAGGTAACGGACCGCGTGCTCCAGGTACCTCAGGACAAATGGGGAGCCGTGAAAATCCACGGCGGCAAAGAGAACCGCTTTTACGTTATCCCCCTTGTACAGGATGGCTTTTTTCAGGAGATAGACTTCGAAAATCTGTTTCCCGGTGCGGCACGCGGGAATCAGTACAGTGAGGATCTGCCGATGGATTCGTATGCGGTGATGTTCACACAAATACGCCGCCAGCTTCTCCTTGCAGGCCAGGTCCAGGCCCCACTGGTATGCAAGAAGCTGGAGAACGGCCTGAATCGAATTTGCGGCGAAGTCTTTGTGCACCTGCACCACATCCCACCTGCACAGGGACAGTACGCTGGTGAGATCGTATCCCTTCAGCAGAATTTCCCGGTAAATGCGGTGGTAGTCCTGAATCTGTAAAATCGGATGAACTTCCGTGTAGGGCCAGGAGTAGCGGTAGGCGTAGGGGCGGAAGCTGCCGATCAGGCAGTCATAGTCCTCAAACGGATACTTTCGGGCCTCATAGAGCTCGCTGACCGTCAATTTTCCAATCCATCCGGTGCCCATCCGGCGGCAGATTCCGTCCGCAATCGCCTGTGCGCTTCCCTTTCCGTTCCGGGCGCAGATTAGAATGCGCCTGGGAATATAGGGATAGGAGATGGAATCGATCAGCCCGTACAGACTCACTGCAAATAATTGTACGCTGTATTCATTGATCTGCTTTCTGCAGATGCCGGTGAGGATTTCCACCAGATCATCCGCCAGCGCCATTGCGACCGGGGAATCCTGTATGGCGTTCTCCGACACGGAGTTGCCAATCAGGCGGCATTGGCTCAGGTTGAAATGCATCTGGATCAGGATGCGCAGTACGCCTGGGATCAGCTTTTCCGCAAATTCCGAATCGATTTGCCGGATTGGGATGTTCCACCGGCTGCCCAGCTGCTCCAGAATCTCTTCGGACAGGCGGGCAGCCTGAGGGTAGAAGGTGGGAAAACGTTCCGCCAGCCCGATAACCCCGTCCCAATCCCCCCACAGGAGCAGCAGGAGAGCGATTGCAGTCACTTCGTCGTCATTAACGGTGAAATCGGGAAAATGCTCCAGCTCCGAAGCCAGGGTCCGGGCCAGTTTATATTCGCGGCAGCGTTGGATTTCTTTTTTCCACACGGTCCACTGGTTCCCTTCCAGCTCTAGACTGTGCCCGTCCTTCATCCGGTTTCGCAGTAAAAGGAGATAGTCCACCAGCCGGTTTACGTAGATGTCAAACACCTCGTTGTCCGAGGCGCGCAGGATTTCCAGGGTGGACCGGCGCACCTGGTCCTTGTCGTCCCGGTCCGCAAAGGCCTGTTCGTAAGCGCTGTCGCTGAAGGTGACGACCCGCTTACGAAAATGATTCTCATACAGCTCCAGGAGGCAGAGACGCCGGTTAAATTCCCCTCCCGCCAGTCGGATTCCCTTTCCAGGCCGGGCGGGCAGGGAGAGATTGAAGGAACCGAGAAAGTCCCGCACGCCTGGCATCTCTTTTTTGATTGCGCTGGGGGACAGGTACAGCCGGTCAGCCAGCTGTTCCAACCGGAAATATCCCTCCTCGTCCGCTCCCTCAAAGCGCATGACCGCCCTGGCGATGTGGTAGACCTGATTTTCCTTATGACCCTTGTCGATATTGCTGAACAGGATTTCCACCCGCTCCTTGGCCTGTTGGAAGCGGGGCGGATCCACCGCCTTCAGACAGTAGCCTTTGCCACGCACGGATTCCAGGGAGCCTCCGTTTTCACGTGTAAAAATTTTAAGCTGTTCGATATCCCCTTTAACCGTGCGCTCTGAGAGTTGAAGCATCTGCGCCAGCTCATTGGATTTTAGATAACCGCCGGTTTTTGACAGCAGGTAAAACATTTTGACGATGCGTCTATCTTCAGTTGCCATACAAACCCCGCTTTCTTATAATGAATGTGTACTGCCATTATCTCATAAAAACAAGCATTTTTCCACCAGCGGAAAGGCCGATGGCGAATGTACCCAATTCAGCCTGCAAAAAAATTTAAAATTCTATAATTTTTGTATTGACATTTTTTTAACAATACTTTATAATGCAAACAGTGAGATTGTTAATTAATTATCAATTAGCAATATATGAAATAAACCGAGCACAAACACAAGGAAAATGGAGGAAAAGGAAATGGCAAAGATGAAAGAACTGGTTGTTCCCGAAATCATTGACAGCGTAGACGGACTTGTTGCGAAGATGAACGCAATGCGCGAGGCGCAGAAGATTTTCGCGACCTACACTCAGGAGCAGGTCGATAAAATTTTCTTTGCGGCGGCCAGCGCGGCTGACAAGATGCGCCTTCCCCTGGCGAAGATGGCGGTTGAGGAGACCGGCATGGGCGTGGTAGAGGACAAGGTGATCAAAAACAACTACGCGGCCGAGTACATTTACAATGCATATAAAGACACCAAGACGGTTGGCGTGATCGAGGAGGATAAGGCCTACGGTATCAAGAAGATCGCAGAGCCCATCGGCCTGATCGCAGCAGTTATCCCCACCACCAACCCCACCAGCACCGCGATCTTCAAGTCCTTAATCTGTTTGAAGACCCGCAACGCCATCATCATTTCCCCCCATCCCCGTGCGAAGAACTGCACCATCGAAGCTGCGAGAATCGTTCTGGAAGCGGCGGTTAAGGCTGGCGCTCCGGCGGGAATCATCGGCTGGATCGATGTTCCGTCCCTGGAACTGACCAATGAGGTTATGAGAAACTCCGACCTGATCCTGGCCACCGGCGGCCCCGGCATGGTGAAGGCGGCTTACTCCTCCGGCAAACCCGCCCTGGGCGTTGGCGCGGGAAATACCCCGGTTATCATCGACGACACCGCGGACATCAAAATGGCCGTCAGCTCCATCATCCACTCCAAGACCTTTGACAACGGCATGATCTGTGCTTCCGAGCAGTCCGTAACCGTGATGGAGTCCATTTACAAAGAAGTCAGAAAAGAATTTGAATACAGAGGCTGCTATTTCCTGAAGCAGGGAGAGATCGACAAGGTCCGCAAGACCATCCTGGTCAACGGCGCGCTGAACGCCAAGATCGTCGGACAGCCCGCGTACAAGATCGCCAAGTTGGCAGGCGTTGAGGTGCCAGAGGCGACCAAGATCCTCATCGGCGAGGTTGAGTCCGTGGACATCAGCGAGGAGTTCGCTCACGAGAAGCTGTCCCCCGTGCTGGCTATGTACAAGGCTAAAACCTTTGACGAGGCCCTGGCCAAGGCTGAGCGCCTGGTGGCGGACGGCGGCTACGGCCACACCGCTTCCCTGTATGTGAATGTCAATGAAACCGAGAAGATCATGAAGCACGCAGAGCGCATGAAGACCTGCCGTATCGTGATCAACACTCCTTCCTCCCACGGCGGCATCGGCGACTTGTACAACTTCAAGCTGGCTCCGTCCCTGACCCTGGGCTGCGGCTCCTGGGGCGGCAACTCCGTTTCCGAGAACGTCGGCGTGAAGCACTTACTGAATGTGAAGACCGTTGCTGAGAGGAGAGAGAACATGCTGTGGTTCCGTGCACCTGAGAAGGTTTACTTTAAGAAGGGCTGCCTGCCGGTAGCGCTGCAAGAGCTGAAGGACGTGATGGGCAAGAAGAGAGCGTTCATCGTAACCGACTCCTTCCTGTACAAGAACGGCTATACCCATGTGATTACCGACCGTCTCACCGAGATGGGAATCACCTATACCGTATTCTCCGACGTACAGCCCGATCCGACCCTGGCAAATGCGCAGACCGGCGCTAAGCTGATGAGAGATTTCGAGCCCGACGTGATTCTGGCAATGGGCGGCGGCTCCGCTATGGACGCAGGCAAGATCATGTGGGTGCTGTACGAGCATCCGGAAGTGGACTTCATGGATATGGCAATGCGGTTCATCGATATCCGCAAGCGTGTATACACCTTCCCGAAGATGGGCGAGAAAGCGACCTTTATCGCGGTTCCCACCTCTTCCGGTACAGGTTCCGAGGTGACTCCTTTCGCCGTTATCACCGATCAGGAGACCGGCATCAAGTATCCTCTGGCTGACTACCAGCTGCTGCCCAACATGGCGATTGTGGATACGGACAATATGATGAGCCAGCCCAGAGGCCTGACCAGCGCTTCCGGTGTTGACGTACTGACCCACGCCCTGGAAGCCTACGCTTCCGTGATGGCCACCGATTACACCGACGGCCTGGCGTTAAAGGCTATGAAGAACGTATTTGACTATCTGCCCACCGCTTACAATGAGCCGAGCAATGTGGAAGCCCGCCAGAAGATGGCCGACGCCTCCTGCATGGCCGGTATGGCCTTTGCCAACGCGTTCCTGGGCGTATGCCACTCCATGGCGCATAAGCTGGGCGCGTTCCACCACCTGCCCCACGGCGTTGCAAACGCGCTGATGATCTCCCTGGTTGTGGAGTTCAACGCGGATGAGAACCCGCGCAAGATGGGAACCTTCTCCCAGTACCAGTATCCGCACACCCAGGCCAGATACGCAGAGTGCGCGCGCTTCTGCGGAATCAACGCCAAGGATGACGCCGAGGCTGTGAAGAAGCTGATCGAGAAGATCGAGGAGCTGAAGAAGACCGTTGGTATCAAGTCCAGTATCAAGGAATACGGTATCGACGAGCAGGACTTCTTAGACAGACTGGACGACATGGTCGAGCAGGCATTCGACGACCAGTGCACCGGCGCGAACCCGAGATACCCGCTGATGAGCGAGATCAAGGACATGTATTTAAAAGCTTACTACGGTAAATAATTCGATTCCCGTTTGGGAAATACCTTTATCCTTTGTGTTTGGGAGAGGCCGCCTGTTTTGTGACAGGCGGCTTCTTCGCATCTCTGCCCGGCGGCGCGCATTTCGCACTTGACAGGAGCTTTTAGGTGCGTTTCGAATTCTCACAACAACAATCATATGGTTAAAATGCCTGCTGTTGTGTTAAAAAAGTATTAATACTATACAATTAACACAAATAACCAGGCGTGTAACCGCAATGATCATATAAAACGAGCATAAAAATGATAAGTTAGTAAAAATATGGGGACACTTTGACGAAACAATCATATAAATTACTAAACAATCATATAAAACACTTTAAATAATCATAAAGCTGTGATAATATGATTTCACAAGAGGATAACAAGATAAATATATGATTGTTATGATCGATTTGCGGCTAAAAAGGAGGAATAAGCAGAATGAGTAAGGTTGAAGAACTCACAAGAGAGAAATGGGTTTTGGGCGCGTTCCCGGAGTGGGGAACCTGGCTGAATGAGGAGATCGACAACGAAGTGGTTCAGCCAGGCACCTTCGCAATGTGGTGGATCGGCTGCACGGGGATGTGGTTTAAGACGGAGAACGGCACCAACATTGCCATTGACCTGTGGTTTGGGAACGGTAAGCGCACCCAGAAGAACAAGGAGATGGCGCCCTTCCACCAGATGCGCAACATGACCGGAGGAAGAAACACCCAGCCCAACCTGCGCGCCGCTCCGATTGTGTACGATCCCTTCGCAGTGACCAAGGTGGACGCGGTTCTCTCCACCCATTATCACAACGATCATATCGATCCGTTCTTTGCGGCCGCTGTGATGCAGAACTGTGCGGATGACGTGCCTTTCATCGGGCCGAAAGAAAGTGTTGAGAAATGGCTGAGCTACGGCGTTCCGGGAGACCGCTGCAGGGTGGTGAAGCCGGGGGATGTGGTGAAGGTGAAGGATTGTGAGATCGTGGTGCTGGATTCCTTTGACCGGACCTGCCTGGTGACCGTGGAGGAGGACGTGCGCGGCGTTTGCCCCAACGATATGGATGAGAAGGCTGTGAACTACCTGATCAAGACCCCGGCTGGAAATGTTTACCACAGTGGAGATTCCCACTACTCCACCTACTATGCCAAACACGGCAAGGACTACGACATCGACATCGCCCTGGGTTCCTACGGCGAGAACCCGGCGGGCTGCCAGGACAAGATGACCTCCGTAGACATTTTGAGAATGGCAGAGGCCCTGCGCTGTAAGGTTGTGATCCCGTTCCACTACGACGTATGGACCAACTTTAAGGCCGATCCCCAGGAGATCATGCTGCTTTACAACTACAAGAAGCACGTGCTGGATTACCGGTTCCATCCGTTTATCTGGGATGTGGGCGGCAAGTATGTGTGGCCTCTGGACCGGGATAAATTGCAGTATCACTACCGCAGAGGTTTTGAGGATTGTTTCACCGAGGAACCCAACGTTCCGTTCCGTTCCATTCTGTAACTGTTTGACTGTAGAGGGGTATTTAAGATGTTAAGAGAGTTCGTTGAGAAGAAACATTATAAATTTGCCGCGGGCGCTGAAACCTGGCAGGAAGCCGTCCGAATGAGCTGTGAGAGTCTGGAGGCAGACGGCACGGTTAACGCCCAGTACGCGGAGGAGATTATCCGCTGCGTGGAAAAATACGGCCCGTACATCATCATTATGCCGGATGTGGCGATGCCTCATTCCCAGGAGGGGTCGGCTAATGTAAACAAGACTGCAATCGGTTTTATGAAGCTGGAAAAGCCTGTGAGCTTTGATCCCGGTGATCCGGAGAAGGACGCCACACTGTTTTTTACCCTGGCGGCCAGCGATTCGGACCAGCATATGGCAAATATGGTAAGGCTGTCCGAGATGCTGATGACGGACGGGGTGGCGGATGCCCTGAAAGCCGCCCGCACACCGGAGGATCTCTTAACGATACAGGAAAAGTACCTGGATTAACCATTTTGACGCATTAAGAAAACACTTCACGTTTCATCAGCCTTACGGTTGAGGACGAGGTTGAATAGGGGGATTTATATGGATATTTTAATGAACATATGGTCATATTTTGCAACAAACATTCTGCAGCAGCCCGCGTTTATGATTGGCCTGATTGTTATCATTGGTTACATACTGCTTAAGAAACCCTGGTACGATGTGCTGGGCGGCGGTATCAAGGCAATCGTTGGATACATGATTTTGGCAGTTGGCTCCGGCGGGCTGGTCAGCAACTTCCGCCCTGTTCTGGTGGGACTGAAGGACCGTTTTAATCTGGATGCAATGGTAATCGATCCTTACTTTGGACAGAACGCGGTTACCGCGGGCGTGGAAGAGGTATTTGGACAGAAATTTTCACAGGTTATGATGCTGCTTTTAATCGCATTCATCGTGAACATCCTCCTGGTGCGTTTCAGCAAGTACACCAAGCTGCGCGCCCTGTTTACCACCGGCCATGTGCAGGTGCAGCAGGCGTCCACCGCCTTCTGGCTGATCCTGTTCGCCTGTCCCTTCCTGACCAACAATACGGCGATTCTGATCGTTATGGCGCTGATCCTGGGCTGCTACTGGGCCGTTGGCTCCAACCTGACCATCAAACCTACTCAGGAACTGACGGACGGCGCGGGCTTCTGTATCGCACATCAGCAGATGTTCGGCGTGGCGTTCTTCTCATGGGTCGCGGACCGGATGAGCAAGAAGGGCAAAAAGAAATCCAAACGAATTGAAGATATCGAGCTTCCGGGCTTTATGTCCATTTTCAATGAAAACATGGTCTGCACCTCCCTGCTTATGCTGCTGTTTTTCGGCGGGATCCTGATGGTGCTGGGCAAGGATTATCTGATTACCGCCGGATTTATGAAAGAGGGACAGAGCTTCCTGTTCTATATTATCACGGTTTGTTTGAACTTTGCCGTTTATCTGGCGATCCTGCAGCTGGGCGTGCGTACCTTCGTGACCGAGCTGACCCAGTCCTTCCAGGGTATTGCGGATAAGCTGCTTCCCGGTTCCGTTCCCGGCGTGGACTGTGCGGTTACATACGGTTTTGGTTCCCCCAACGCAGTCCCCTTAGGCTTTTTGGCTGGCGCTGTGGGACAGTTCCTGGCCATCGGCGTTCTGATCCTGTTAAAGAGCCCGGTTCTGGTAATCGCCGGATTCGTACCCGTATTCTTTGACAATGCCACCATCGCCGTGTATGCTAATAACAAGGGCGGCATGAAGGCCGCGTTGGTACTGCCTTTCATCTCCGGCCTGTGTCAGGTGTTTGGCTCCGCATTTATCGCCTACTGGGTGGGCATGGCAGCCTACGGCGGTTATCTGGGAATGTTCGACTGGGCGATTCTGTGGCCGGCCATGACCGCAATTATGAAGTTCATCCCCTATGTGGGCATCGTCATCGTGGTGATCGGTCTGCTGGCAATTCCGCAGATCCAGTACCGCAAGGATAAAGAGGGGTATTTCCTGATGACTGAGGACTATGAGGCGTACAAGGCGTTAAAAGAGAAACAGAACAATTAATGAAGGAATTTTGAGGAGGTAAGGATCGATATGTTAAATATCATGGTATGTTGTGCAAATGGCTCAGGAACTAGTTTGATGATGAAGATGACGGCTGACAAGGTGGTAAAAGCGCTGAACATTAAAGTTGGAAAGATGCATCACTGCTCTCTCTCCGAGGGAAAGAGCGCCGCGACGCAGTATGACATTGTGTTCTGCCCTTTGAATTTCATCGACATGTTCAAGGACGCGGAGAAAAAGGGAACCAAGGTAATCGGCCTGAAAAATGTTCTTTCTAAGGACGAGATGGAGCAGAAGCTGAAAGAAAGCGGAATGATCTGACTGATACGGTAATGAGCGCCCGCCGGCCCGCCAATTTGTTTGAGGCTGGGCCGGCGGGTGATTTAAGAATAACTGGCGAGGTCTTTTACGAACCGGGCGGTTGTGTTATAATGGGTGCAACATGAAAAGTGAGGTACACCTATGAAACGCGAACGGTCATTTGTCGAAAATCGACGTAAAAGCATACTGGAGACAGTTAACAACAATCCGGAAGTGAGAGTCGATCAGCTGGCGGAGCTTTTTAACGTTTCCCCCATCACCATACGCAGGGATCTGCAATTTTTGGAAGACCGGAAAAAGATCGTTCGGTTTTATGGAGGAGCTACGGCGAACAAGTCGGAAGAGCAGGCCCTGGACGAGATCAACATTTACCGGACCCTGATCGCCAAGTACACGGCCACCCTGATTGAGGACAAGGATATTCTGTTTATGAACACCAGCAGCAATGCCCTTCAGGTCCTGGAGTACGTGGAGGCCCAGAATGTGACGGTGATCACCAACAACGGCAAGGCGATTCATGCCAAACGCCAGCCCGGTGTGAATATTATTCTCACCGGAGGGGAAGTGCGCTACCCCAAGGCCTCCATGGTGGGAGACTATGCGGTGCGCAATATCCAGGCCATTCATCCAAAAAAATGTATAATAGGCTGTAAGAGCATATCCTACCGGAACGGAATCGCCTCCTCGCTGTTTAACGAGGCGAATATTAACGCGCTGATGCTGGAACAAACCATCGGCAGCCGTTATATTATCGCGGACCACAGCAAGGTGGGCGCGGTGAGCAATTTCCGCAACTGCGGCGTGGAGTCCATCACGGATCTGATCACCGACGAGCTTGCGCCCGAGGACGAGCTGGAGGCTATCCGGCGCAGGGGCGTAAAGGTCCACGTGGTGAGAAAGAAGGATTTCGATCTGGATTTTGGAATGTAGCCGCGAAAGGCAGTATTCAATCATGAAAATACAAAAAAAGGTAATTTCCAACCTGACAAAATGTTATTCCATTGCGCCGCTGTTCTACCAGGGCAGGGATCATTTCCTGGTGGCTGCGGAGAAGGTGGACCGCTGTCTCTTATTTGACGCCGATGGAACCGTGAAGGACACGGTGTGGAGCGAGCCGGGCGGCGTCATGACCATGGTGCAGGTGCCGGGCAGCGACGGCCAGTTTCTGGCCACCCACAGGTTTTACTCCCCCAACGACTCCAAAGAGGCGAAGATCGTGATCGCCACCCCGGGAGGGAAGGGGGACTGGGAGATCCGCACGCTGGTGGATCTGCCCTTTGTGCACCGCTTTGATATCCTGCAGCGGGGAGGCGTGCGCTATCTGATCGCCTGCGCGCTGAAATCCGGCCACGAGCACAAGGACGACTGGAGCCATCCGGGTAAGGTGTATGCTGCGGTGCTTCCCGAGGATCTGAGCGGGTTTGACCAGGAGCACCAGCTGGAGCTTTCGGTAATTCGGGACGGTCTGGTAAAGAACCACGGCTATTACCGGGTGGAGGACGAGGGAGTGCAGACCTCCGTGATTTCTGCGGAGCAGGGCGTGTTCCAGTTTATTCCGCCGGCGCAGCCGGGAGGGGATTGGGAGATCCGAACCCTGATTGAGACTCCGGCCAGCGATGCGGTGCTCATTGACCTGGACGAGGACGGGGAGAAGGAGCTGGCCGTGCTGTCGCCCTTCCACGGGGACTGCATCCGCATTTACAAGAGAGAAAACGGAGCGTTTGTTAGGGTATACCAGTATGAGGAGAGCGCACCGTTCGTGCACTCCATCTACGGCGGTATGCTCTGCGGTATCCCGCAGGTGGTGGTGGGACACCGGGGAGGCAAGCGGAATCTCATCGCATTTTCCTACGATAAAGAAAAGGGACTTTACCGGAGCGAGCTGGTGGATGAGGACTGCGGTTCCGCCAATGTGTACCATTATGTGAAGGACGGGAAGGACGTTATCATATCCGCCAACCGCGAGATCGACCAGGTGGCGATGTATACGCTGGAGCCATGATTAAGACGATTATATTTGACATTGACAATACCATGTACAGCTTCAGAACCGGGAATCAGGCCGGCATGGCGGCGCTCTGCGCGTACGCTGAAGAACAGTTCGGCATCACAGAAGGGGAGTTTCTGGATACATTCAAAAAAGGTAAAAAACTGGCCGAGGACCGGGTCGGGGCCGACACGGCCGCTATACACAACCGGTTGATCCGTATGCAGGTGATACTGGAGCTCATGGGGAAACCGTTGTTTCCCCATGCTTTGAATCTGTACCATTGTTACTGGGACGCGCTGCTTGCTTCGGCCAGGCCGGAGCCGGGGCTTTTGGAGGCAATGGAGGCGCTTAAGGCCGCCGGGCTGACCCTGGGAGTGGGAACGGACATGACCGCCTACATTCAGTACAAAAAGCTGGAACGGCTGGGAGCGGCCCCTTATATTGATTTTATCACGACCAGCGAGGAGGTGGGCGCGGAGAAGCCCAATCCCCGGCTGTTTCTTGAATGTGTCAGGAAGGCGGGAGTTCCGGCAGGCGAATGCCTGTTTATCGGCGACAGCCTCGCGAAGGATGTGCGGGGAGCAATGGATGCCGGGCTGCAGGCGTTTTTGTATGCGCCGGGGAGCGCCCGGGAAGGGACCGGCGGAGAAACGGCGTTGACGGCGGGCGCGTTGGCTTTGGCCCCGGCAGTTGCGGCGGGCGCATTGGCTCCGGCCCCGGCAGTTCCGTCCGGCGTGACGGCGCTCACCAGCTTTTATGATCTGCCCGGGCTGGTGCGGGACATGAATGCCGCAAACCCGTAGACAAGGAGGACGAACATGAAGAAAAGTTATACCCTGGGCCTTTACGAGAAGGCTATGCCGGGGACGCTTTCCTGGCGGGAAAAGCTGGAGGCGGCCCGGGAGGCGGGTTTTGATTTTGTGGAGATCAGCATCGACGAGACGGACCAGAAGCTGGCCCGGCTGGATATGAGCGCAGAGGAGCGCCTGGAGCTGGTGCGCCTGATGGCGGAGACCGGGATGCCCATCCGCACCATGTGCCTCTCCGGCCACCGGAAGTACCCCCTGGGCAGTTCCGACCCGGAGACCTGCCGCAGAGGCATGGAGATCATGGAGAAGGCTATCCGCCTGGCAGAGGACCTGGGAATCCGGATCATCCAGCTGGCCGGGTACGATGTGTACTATGAGGCGTCCACGCCGGAGACGGTGGAGCGGTTTGGGAACAATCTGGAAAAGGCCGTGCACATGGCGGCCAAAGCCGGGGTGACCATGGGCTTTGAGACTATGGAGACGGAGTTCATGAACACGGTGGAAAAGGCCATGAATTATGTGAACCGCGTGAACAGCACCTATCTGAACGTCTACCCGGATTTGGGAAATATTACCAATGCGGCCAAGACCTACGGGACCCTGGTGGCCGGCGACCTGCGCACCGGAAAGGGGCACCTGGTCGCCATGCATTTGAAGGAGACGGTGCCGGGCAAATTTCGGGAGATTCCCTTTGGGACCGGTCATGTGGACTTTGAGGAGGGGATCGCGGTGGCCTGGGAGCTGGGCGTTCGGAAATTTGTGACGGAATTCTGGTACACCGGGAACACAGAGTGGAAAGAGGACCTGGCGGATGCCCGCGGCCGGATGGCTGCGATTCTGGACCGCCAGCCGGAATAGGGAGGAATGATCAAAATGCTGGAGCAATTAAAAAAAGAAGTTTACGAGGCAAATATGCTGCTTCCCAGGTACAATCTGGTGACCTTTACCTGGGGAAATGTCAGCGGCATCGACCGTGAGAGCGGGCTGTTTGTGATCAAACCCAGCGGCGTGGACTACGACAAGCTGAGACCGGAGGACATGGTGGTGGTGGATCTGGACGGAAACCGGGTGGAGGGAGAGATGAACCCCTCCTCGGACACGGCTACCCATGTTGAGCTGTATAAGGCGTTTCCAAATATCGGAGGAATCGTGCACACCCATTCTCCCTGGGCCACCAGCTGGGCTCAGGCCGGGAGGGGAATCCCCTGCTACGGGACCACCCACGCGGATTACATGTATGGGGAAATCCCCTGCGTGCGGAATCTGACCAAGGAGGAGATCGAGGAGGCCTACGAGAAGAACACGGGCGTGCTCATTGCGGAGTATTTTAAGGATAAGGATTACGAGGCTATGCCTGCGGTTCTGTGCAAGAACCACGGCCCCTTCACCTGGGGGAAGGACGCCCACGAGGCGGTGCACAACGCTGTGGTGCTGGAAAACGTGGCGATGATGGCCTGCCGCTGCGAGATGGTGAATCCCCAGGTACAGCCCGCGCCTCAGGAGCTGCAGGACAAACATTATCTGAGAAAACACGGACCGAACGCGTATTACGGGCAGAAGTAGGGATGGCGGGGCCGCGTCAGCGGCCAAATGCGGCAGAATTCCAACCAATCAGAATTAGAATGAAGCAAAAAGCCGGTGTGAGTCAGGCGGGTTGATACCGCCTGGACTTACACCGGCCTTTTTTGAGATATGCCACAATTATAGTGAAAACGTCCGGTTTTAAAATTACCGGTCAGATAAATCCGCCCCTCACCAGCGTCCGGCGGATTTGCCGTCCTGCGATCACCGCTGCGATGGTCAAGGCTGTGTCCTTGGGGATGAAAGCGGTGAAGGAGTAGGCCATGATCATGCCGAAGGATTTATCGCCCGCCAGCAGGGCCCACTGAAGCCCGCCTGCGGCTTCCATAAACAGCATGCCGATCACTGACAGTGCGATGGAGAAAAACAGGCTCACGGGCGCGCTGGCGCTTTTTACGGGGATTGCAGCGCCGCAGAGAGCGGCCATCACCGGCCAGGCAAGAATATAACCTCCGGTCAGACCGGTGATCACCCTCAGCCCTCCCTGGAAATTGGCGAACACCGGAAGCCCCACGGCTCCCAGCAGTATGTAAACAATGGTGGAGAACAGGGCCCGCTTCCAGCCCAGTACCACGCCTACCAAAGCCACGCCGAAGGCCTGAATGGTGATGGGCACACCGGTGGGCATGGGCAGGGAAATCTGGGAGAAGGCGGCAAGCAGGGCGGCAAACATGCCGATCAGCACGATGTCGCGGGTGGACATGCGGGATTTGACGGTTTCATTGGTTTTGGCTGCGGTAGTGCTCATATAAGGTTCCTTTCCTTTGGCAGATTGTGGACGTGGAGGTATGTAAAACCGCGCTGCAGCGCAGGAATTGTTGCCAACACAGATATAAAATATCATGTACGGCGCTGATTGTCAACTAATAAAATTGATTTAGTTAACAATTTGATCTGCACAGAAAACCAACCAGAAATACAGCCGCCGTTATAAAGCGGATGGAACGACAGAGCAAACTGCCCTCCCAAAAAGGAGAGCAGTTTGCAAAAAACAGTCAGGCACGCCGCAAATGGATCTGCCATGACTCATATTCAACGGTTGGACGCGGTATAGGCAGTCCGGCTGTCATCAGGGCGCCGCCCGGGTACAAGCTGCCGCTGCTTTCGTCCTGGTACAGGGCCGCCTGTTCCAGGCCCTTCAATTTTACGTAGAGGTCAGGCGGGTTGCCGTGGCATTCCAGGGAAACCAGATTGACCAAAACCTCGCTTCTGTCCTGAGCTACAAACTCCCAGGCGGCCACGGCCCTCTGGCAGTCCGGCCGGGATGGTCCGCTCAGCCGGTAGTAGTCGCCGTCGTGAATCAGAGGCCAGAACTTGTGGAAGTCCGCGATCTGCCGCCGGACGCAGGCCGTTTCCTCCTCCGTGATTTTGGATAGATCCAGCTCATAGCCGAAGCTTCCGGCCATAGCTGCCACGCCACGGGTTTTCATGGGGGTGATGCGGCCGGTCTGGTGGTTGGGCACCGCGGAGACGTGGGAACCCACGGCGCTCACAGGGTAGCCGAAGGAGGTACCGTACTGGATGAACAGGCGATCCACTGCGTCCGTATTGTCGCTGCACCAGATCTGGGGCGCATAGTAAAGCATACCGGCGTCAAACCGCCCGCCTCCGCCGGAACAGCCCTCGATCAGTAAATCCGGATAGCGGCGGTTGAGCCTCTCCAGAAATCCATATAACCCCAGTACATACCGGTGCAGAATCGCACCGCAGCCGTATCCGTCCCCTGCGGCGGACCAGACGTCGCAGATGCTCCGGTTCATATCCCATTTCAGGTATTCGATGTTGGCGCTGTCCAGAACCCGGCACAGCTGGCCGTAGATATGGTCAACAACCTCGGGCCGTGAGAAGTCCAAGACCAGCTGATGTCGGCTGCGCACCGGCTTGCGGCCGGGAAGCGCGAAGGCCCAGTCCGGGTGAGCGCGGTAGAGATCGCTGTCCTCGGAAACCATTTCCGGTTCCGTCCAGATGCCAAATTTCATGCCAAGGCCGTTGATGGTCTCTACAAGATTGCTTAAGGGGCCGCCCAGCTTTTCCTCGTTGACCTGCCAGTCGCCCAAGCCCTTAGAGTCATTGTCCCGCTTGCCGAACCAGCCGTCGTCCAACACCAGCATCTCCACCCCGAGGCCCGAGGCCCGGCGTGCAATTTCCAGGATTTTGTCTCCGGTGAAATCGAAATACGTTGCCTCCCAGTTGTTGATGAGCACAGGGCGGGGAATGTCCCGGTATTTGCCCCGGCACACATGGCGACGCAGGGTCCGGTGATAATTGTGGGACAGGGCGGCCAGTCCCCGGCCGGAGTAGGAGAGAATCACTTCCGGGGCTGTAAAGCATTCCCCGGGAGCCAGGGGCCAGGAGAACTGTCCGCCGGATAAGCCGATAGTGAGGCGGGTCTGGTCGTACTGGTCCCGCTCCGCCGTGCAGGTGAAATTGCCGCTGTATACAAAAGACATACCGTAGCAATCCCCGTGATCCTCGTTTGCGCCGCGCTCCGAGGCAATCACGAAGGGATTGTACTGATGGCTGGAGGTCCCACGGCGGCTGCCGATGACCATGGCTCCGTGGAGGATGGGGGAGCGCTGGTAATTGCGCTCCATGGCGTGGCGGCCGTAAAACTGGATCAGGTCATACTCTCCGCCCACGAAATCCAGGCATGCGCTCTGTACGGCTTCCAGGAAAATGTTACCGGTTCCGGTGTTTTTGACCACAGCGCTGCGGGTGATCACGTCCAACTCCGGGAAAACCCCGTACAGCAGCGTGACGGACAGGCCGCCGCAGATATCCTCCAGTTCGATCTCCAGGGTCTGCGAGGTACACTGTTCTGCGGTATCATACACCGCGGGAAGCCCCGGCAGATCATATTTCCCGGAACGGATGGAGTGGCTTTTGTAGCGCAAATCACAGCCGCAGGAGCCGTCCGGGCGTTTTACGGTCAGGCAGGTGGAACGGTAGTCCCCTGTGCCCCAAACGGGAAATTCCTGGGGGAGGGCGTCCAGGGAATAGGTGCGGTCTGTGCCTGCGTCGTAGGGATTTCCCGAGAAACCGCGGTCATAAAAGGTCAGGAGATAATCCGCCGGGCCGTTTATGGGCGCGCCGTAGTAGAGGTGTAGCAGGCATCCGTGGCGGTCGGCCTGCATCTGGTAGGTGGAGCCGTTTGTTTCCAGGGAGAAGATTCCCGTTGTTACGTCAAATTGGATAGCCATATGTGGTAAGTCCTCCATTGCGATATTGTGGCATGGGACGGCCCGGTTTATTTTCCGCCCGTCATGGCGATGCCCTCGATAAACTGTTTCTGGAACAAGATGTAAAGCACAACCATGGGGATCATGGCCAGCAGGGAACCGGCCATCAGTACCGGATAGTTGGTGGTGAACTGGCCCCGCAGGGTGGACAGTCCGGCTGAAAGCGTCATTTTATTCAGGTCCGTATTGGCGATCAGCGGCCACATCAGATCCGCGTAAGCGAATACGGCGGTGAAAATGGTCAGGGCAGCCATAGAAGCTTTGGTGAGGGGAAGCATGACCTTAGTGAAGGTCTGCCACTGGGTGCAGCCGTCCAGATAAGCGGCCTCGCCCAACTCGTCGGGGATACCCATGTAGGCCTGGCGCAGGAAGAAGGTACCGAAGGCGCTGACCAGACCGGGGAACACCAGGGCAAACATGGAGTTGGTCAGCCCCATTTTCGCCAGCATCTGGTACTGTGGAATGATAAAAATCTGCGAGGGCAGCATCATCTGAACCAAAACCAGGGAGAACAGCAGGTTTTTACCCTTAAAGTGCAGTTTGGCAAAGGCAAACCCAGCGGCGGAGGAAAAGGCCACCGCACAGATTACGCGAAAGAGGATCAACAGGGTGGTGTTGACGTACAGGTGAAGGAAGGGCAGGCTGGTCAGCGCCCGGCGGTAATTGTCGGTCAGCCACTGTCTGGGCAGAATGGTGGGCGGGATCTGCACGCTTTCACCGGCGGATTTAAAGCTGGTCAGTAGCATCCAGACGAAGGGGAAGATCATCAGCACTGCCCCCAGGACCAGAGCGGCATACATTAGGATTTTTCCGGTATTGCGGTTGGCGTTTAACGACTGATTCATGGTATGACCTCCTTAGACTTCGTAGTTAACCCACTTTTTCTGCCCCCAGAACTGCAGGGCGGTGACGATTCCGATCAGCAGCACGGTCCATACCACAATGGCCGAGGCGTAGCCGCGGTTACCCGCCACAAAGGACTCGCGGTAGAACAGGTACATGAGGGACTGCGCATTTGTCAGGGCCGGGTTTGTCTGGTCCACCATCATATAGATCAGATCGTAGACCTTCAGGGAGGCCATCAGACGCATGATCAGCACTACAAAGAGGGTGGGGCTCACCATGGGCAGCGTGATCCGGAAGAACTGCTGAATCTTGGTGGCGCCGTCCAGGCTGGCGGCCTCGTAGTAGCTTTTGGAAATATTCTGGATGCCGGATAGTAGCAGAATCGCGTCGTATCCGATGGCGCTCCAGATGGCCACCACCGCGCAGGCAGGGAGCACCAGGGAGGGATTGGTCAGCCAGTTGACCTTGGTTCCGATCATCTGATTGATGATGCCGTACTCGGCGTTGAAAATCCATTTCCATACCATGGCGATGGCCGCCGGAGCCACCACCATGGGAAGAAAGTAGATGGCCCGGAAAGCGGTCTTGCCCTTTAGCTTGGCGTTTAGTAGAACCGCAGTGATCAGGGACAGAAATAGCCCTGCTGGAACGGTCAGAATGCAGAAATAGATGGAGTTCCAGGTGGCTTTCCAGAATTCCCGGCTTTCAAACATGCGGACATAGTTCTGGGGGCCGGTGATCTCATAGATCCCAAAGGGATGGGTGGCGGAGAAACTTAATATCAGTGTCTGGATAAACGGGTATACGTTGAGTACGATGAGCCCGATAATGGTGGGGGCTATCAGAATATAACCCCATTTGGATTCGTCTGTTAAAGTTCGCTTTTTTCCCATGATCTTCCCCTCCTTCAATATTACGGCGCCTCGGCGGTGTCCACCAGCGTCTGCATCTCGGCCAGCCCCTGATCCAGGGTCAGCTCGCCGCTGTAGATTTTCAGCAGCAGGTCGTTAATCTGTGTTTTCCAGTTGGGGCGGGACGCATTGTTTACGCTCTGAACGCCGTATGGAAGCATGTCGATACATTTTTGTACATCCAGCTTGTATTCGAACTGGTCGAAGGAGCTGATCCAGGTGTCCTCCAGGCCGATGTAGGCTGGAATGGCCGCTCCGGAAAGGCCCTGAACCCGCTGCCCTTCCTCGGACCCGGCAAAGCGAAGAAAATCCTTTACCGCCTCCAGGTGCCTCCCATCCGCGCCGGTGGCGTAGCAGAGGCCGTTGGAGATCGTGGCGCGTCCGTCCCCGTTTAAGGGGTCCGGGCATTTTGGCAGCACGGCCACGTCCCATTTTCCCATCAGATTCATGTTGTTTTTCATCATAGACATCAGGTTCCAGTTGCCTTCCAGGTACATGGCGCCCTGCTCGGAAATGAAGGCGGTTCCGGGATTGGTCTCGGCAAAGTAGTTTTGGTCCGGGCACCATTCATGGGATTGCAGGCCGATGTAGAATTCCATACCTTTTCTGGTGGCGGGCTGATCGAAACCGGCTCTGGTTTTATCTTCATTCAGGATGTAGCCGCCGGCCTGATAGACGAAGTTCCAATAGCCCAGCTGTTCGTCGGCGTAAGCCATGTAGCCGTATTTTCCGGTCTTATCGTAGATGGTCTGGGAAGCGTCTACCAGATCGTTCCAGGTCCAGGTATTGTCCGGGTAGGATAATCCGGCCGCATCGAATAATTCACGGTTGTATACCAGGCAGACCGAGTCTTTGTCCTTGGGGACTCCGTAAATACGGCCGTCGCTGCCTTTGGCGTTGTCCAGGGAAATGTCGGAGAAATGCTTCCGGTAATACTCCGGGTCCTCGTGATCGTACAAATCGGTCAGGTCCGCCAGCTTGCCGTAGTCTGCATATTTTAAAATCTGGTTGGTGTGCATCCAGAAGATGTCCGGAAGCTGGTTGGACTCCGCCGCCGCATCCAGCTTGGTCCAATATTCATCCCAGCTGGTTACCTGTACTTCAATGGAAACCCCCGGGTGCCTGGCCATGTAGGCGTTGGCAACATCCTGCATGCCGCCCCGCTGGGCGTCGTCCCAGATCTGAAAGGTGAGCTTTAATTTACCACCGCTCTCATGATCGGAGGAGCACCCGCAAAGAAGCGCGGCCGCAGCCAGTGCAAGACCGCACATGGCAGCAATCTTTTTGATAAGTTTCAACATGTTTGCCTCCTTTGACTGCGCAGGACATCCCGCGTAAATAGACTTTTTGCTATTTTTTAAATCTCCGTATCGGTTGTTAAGCCTATCGTATCACAGGGATGTGGAGCGGTAAATGGATGGAAAACAGCAATTATATACCAAAATGCTTGATTTCTGCCGAAGGATTGATGTCAGGCGGCATTTGGGTATATAATAGAAAAAAGGGAGGAATGGACATGATGGATGCGAAGGAAAAAAACTGGCTGTTTTCAATCTTTCCCAACGAGGGATTTGTGGATCTGGGACTCTACCAGTACGGGTGGGAGCAGTGCGAGCCCCTGCACTCCTACGGCCCTCATGCCCGAAACCATTATCTGTTCCACTATGTGATTTCCGGCACAGGCAGGCTCCAGTCTACGGATTCGAAGGGGGTCACGACGGAATATCAGATCCGCAGCGGGCAGGGATTTTTGATCTATCCCAAGCAGGTCAACACCTATTTTGCGGACCGGGATCACCCATGGGAGTATGTGTGGCTGGAGTTCGACGGCCTGCGGGCAAAGGAGGCGCTGGAGCTGGCCGGACTGACTATGGACCAGCCCATCTACCGGTCAGGCGCCAGGGATTTGAGCGCGGATCTGATGAATGAGATGCTCTACATCGCCAGGCATTCCGACCAGTCGCCGCTGCACCTGATCGGCCATCTATACTTGTTTATGGATTATCTGACCAGATCCTCGGCCAGCCGCAGAATGATGCAGAGCGGCAAGATCCGGGATTTCTATATCCGGGAGGCGATCTCCTTTGTGGAACAGAATTTCCAGAACAACATCACCGTGGAGGACATCGCCGGCTTTTGCAATCTGAACCGCAGCTATTTTGGCAAGATTTTCCGGGACGCCATGGGTAAGAGTCCCCAGGAGTTTCTGATCAGCTACCGGATGACCAAGGCGGCGGAGCTTTTGAAGCTGACGGACCTGACCATCGGGGATATCAGCAATGCGGTGGGATATCCCAGCCAGCTGCATTTTTCCAGGGCCTTTAAAAATGTATACCAGGTCTCCCCGCGGCAATGGCGGACAGAGCACAAACTGTCCAAATGAGAGGAACTGCGGATTTTAGGCCATTATACCGTAAATTTCACGGTAAATAAACGAAATTAAGCGATTAATTCTGTTTACATATTTATTGACTTTAACAAGTTAACTTGTTATAATTTTTCCTAACGTGTGTGACGGATTGAAGAGTAGGCACGGAAGATACTGCATAACATATTACAAGGAGGGCTAGAGGATGTCTTATGTTGATGAGATTTACGAGAGAGTAGTGGCGCAGAATCCGGGTGAGCCGGAGTTCCACCAGGCCGTTAAGGAGGTTTTGGATTCCTTAAAGCTGGTGATTGACGCAAATGAGGACAAATACCGCAAGGCCGGAGTTCTGGAGCGCTTTGTGGAGCCGGAGCGGGTGATTTCCTTCCGCGTGCCGTGGGTGGACGACAATGGGAACGTGCAGGTGAACAAGGGATACCGCGTTCAGTTCAACAGCGCCATCGGACCCTACAAGGGCGGACTGCGTTTCCATCCCAGCGTCAACCAGGGCATCCTGAAATTCCTCGGTTTTGAGCAGACCCTGAAGAATTCCCTCACCGGCCTTCCCATGGGCGGCGGCAAGGGCGGTTCCAACTTCGATCCCAAGGGCAAATCCGACCGAGAGGTGATGGCCTTCTGCCAGAGCTTTATGACCGAGCTGTACCGCCACATCGGCAAGGACACGGATATCCCGGCCGGCGACATCGGCGTGGGCGGCAGAGAGGTGGGCTACCTGTACGGGCAGTACAAGAGAATCACCGGACTGTATGAGGGAGTGCTGACCGGCAAGGGCCTGACCTTCGGCGGCTCCCTGGCCAGAACCCAGGCTACGGGTTACGGCCTGATCTACATCTTAAATGAGATGTTAAAGCACAACGGCAAAGAGCTGGCAGGCAAGACCGTGCTGGTTTCCGGTTCCGGAAACGTGGCCATCTACGCTACCGAGAAGGCTCAGCAGCTGGGTGCCAAGGTGGTGGCCATGAGCGACTCCAACGGCTACATCTACGATAAGGACGGCATCAAGCTGGATGTGGTGAAGGAGATCAAGGAAGTGAAGAGAGGCCGCATTAAGGAGTATGTGGACGCAGTTCCCACCGCGGTTTACACCGAGGGCAAGGGAATCTGGACCATCCCCTGCGACATCGCTCTTCCCTGCGCGACCCAGAACGAGTTAAACGGCGAGGACGCCAAGACCCTGCTGGCAAACGGCTGCTTCGCCGTGGCCGAGGGCGCAAACATGCCTTCTACCCTGGAAGCCACCGAGCTGTTTGTGGAGAAGAAGATCCTGTTCATGCCCGGCAAGGCTGCCAACGCAGGCGGCGTAGCCACCTCCGGCCTGGAGCAGAGCCAGAACTCCCTGAGAATGTCCTGGAGCTTTGAGGAAGTGGATGAGAAGCTGCACGGCATCATGGTCAACATCTTCGCCAAGGCGGCCGACGCGGCCGAGCGCTACGGCGTGCCGGGCAACTACGTTGCAGGCGCCAACATCGCGGGCTTTGAGAAGGTTGTGGAAGCGATGATGGCACAGGGAATTGTGTAAATTGAGCGAAACAATTTAGAATCGTAGAATCAATCAGGAAACTGCCTGGGGAGCGTTACTGCTCGGCCGGGCGGTTTCTTTTTTATCTGGACGATGCTTCGGATACAGCCCGCGGGCCGCGATTCAAGGAAATTTAAGAAACAGAACAGGATTTGTAAGATGAATGTGGGGTAAGAATGCATTAAACTGTAGGTAGGACACTGAGGAACAAAACCGTCCGGCGAAATATTTGACCGGAAAGAAGGAGGAAACTATGAGAAAATTGCGAAACATATTGCTGCTGGCCGCTGCGATCTCCCTGTTTACAGGGTTCAGCGCTTACGCGGAAAACTACTGGTGGGTGAACGCGTTGGGGGAGTGGGGCTACCGTGCAAACGACGGCAATCTGCGGGACGGCTGGTACTGGATTGACGGAAACCGGGACGGTTCGGCGGAGTGCTATTATTTCCAGTTATACAGCCTTCTGACCGATACCGTGACGCCCGACGGCTATCAGGTGAACGGTCAGGGCGCGTGGACGGTGGACGGAGTGGTCCAGACCCGCCGGACCGGCGACACGGCGGGGGCGTATAGTTCCAGCTACGCCTATGATTTCGGCAAGGCGAACCCGGACACACCCGGGGGCCGGATTCCGCTGGCGGAAAATGGCCGGGCCTTTGACAAGTCCGTAGGAAGAGCGGAGCAGCGGGGCTGGGTGGAGGACCAGGGATGGCGCTATATCCGGGACAACGGGACCTATATCATAGGCGAATGGTCCTGGATCAACCACAAATGCTACTGTTTTGACGGGAACGGCGTGATGTACGCCGATACCGTCACCCCGGACGGTTATCAGGTGAATGATCAGGGGCAGTGGGTTGTGGACGGGGCGGTGCAGACGGATTGGTAGAGACCGGGACTTAGTCCGTTCCCTGCAGCCCCTTCATACCGCGCATCTCCCGCGTCACAAAGACCACCGCCAGCGCCGCGGCCGTCAGATCCGCCACCGGGGCGGAGTACATGACCCCGTCGATGCCCAGGAACATGGGCAGGATGATGATCAGCGGCAGCAGGAACAGAATCTGCCGGGTCAGGGAGATAAAGATACCCTTTTTCGCCTTTCCGATGGAAGTGAAGAAGTTGGCCGTGATGGGCTGGATTCCGTTCAGGAAGGTGAAAAACAGGAAAATGCGGAAATACTGCTCCGCAAAGTGGTAGTATTCCTCGCTGCCGGACCCGAAGATGCGGATGATCTGTCGGGGGAACAGCTGGAAGCAGAGGAAGGAGCAGGTGGAAATGGTGGTGGCGATCACCGCCGCTTTCAAATAAGACTCCCGCACCCGCCTGTATTTTGCAGCCCCGTAGTTGAAGCTGACAATGGGCTGAAGGCCCTGGGACAGCCCGATCACCAGGGAGAAGAAGATCATATTCACCTTGGTAATGATCCCGGCGCAGGCCAGCGGAATTTCGCTGCCGTAGTTGGACTGGGCTCCGTAGTAGCGCAGAATATTGTTCATCACGATCTGCACGATCATCATAGCCAGCTGGTTAAAGCAGGGCGCCATGCCAAGGGAGAGAATAGCCCGGCAGTGTTCCGGGGAGGGGACAAGGGCCTTGAAGGTCAGCTTGACCGTCTTAAAACGGCACAGATAGGCGATCACCATGATGCCGGAGATGATCTGGCCGATGATCGTAGCCAGTGCGGCGCCCGCCATGCCCATGTGGAAGGTGAAGATGAACAGCGGATCCAGAATCGTGTTCAAAACCGCACCCGTCAGCGTGCACAGCATGGAAAAACGCGGGCTTCCGTCCGCGCGGATCAGGTTGGATCCACCGGTGGTGAGAATCAGGAAGGGAAAGCCCAGAGAGGTGATCCCGGTGTAGGTCAGGGAGTAGTCCAATACGTCCGGCGTGGCCCCGAACAGCACCATCATGGGCCGCAGAAACAGCCGCACGGTCAGGCAGAGCAGAACGCCGATGGAGAACAGCAGGAAGATGGCGTTTCCGGCGTAGCGCACCGCCTCGTCCCGTTTTCCGCGCCCCATGGACAGGTTGAAATTGGCAGCGCCGCCGATGCCGCACATCAGGGAGACCGCGGTGCAGGTGATGGTCAGGGGAAATGCCACGTTGGTGGCCGCGTTTCCCAGAATTCCCACGCTTCTGCCGATATAAAACTGGTCCACAATGTTGTAGAGGGCGCTGACCAGCATGGCGATAATACTGGGGACCGCAAAACGCACTAACAGGCGGTTGATCGGCTGGCTGCCGAGAGGATTTTCGCGATTCTGTGAACTGTCTGACATAAAACATACCTCGTCTTTCGCATGATCGAACTGCCGGTTACGGCAGTAAAATAACAGATTCCCCTTTCGGACGGCTGTTCCGGCGGGGAATCTGCTGTTTACAATTAATATCAGTATACTACCGCAAAACAATTTCCGTCAAGAACCGGAAACTGAAAATGATCCTTTGATTTCTTCTGAAATATCAGAAAATTTTTGAAACCCAGGTGACATTTTCTGCCAATGCCTCTATAATAGAATCACAGACAGACGCCCGGGGCTGGATATTTTCCATCAAAGGCCGGCGCGTTTACATTTTAAAAACGGAGGGAACATTATGGCAGAAACTATGATTTCATCATTTGATGGGACAAAGCTGTATCTGAATCGGGAGACCGAGGCCGGAAACCGGGCCATCGCGGTGATTGTCCACGGACTCTGTGAGCATCAGGGGCGTTACGACTACATGGCAAAATGCCTTCATGAGAGCGGAATCGGCACCTACCGTTTTGACCACCGGGGTCACGGCCGTTCCGAAGGCGAGGATACATATTATGGGGATTTCAACGAGATGCTGGACGACGTCAACGTGGTGGTGGATATGGCGATCGCCAATCACCCCGACCTGCCGGTATTTCTCATCGGTCACAGCATGGGCGGCTTCGCGGTTTCCCTGTATGGCGTCAAGTACCCGGACAAACGCCTGCGCGGCATCGTGACCAGCGGCGCTCTGACCCACGACTTCGCCAATCTGATCACAGGCGTTCCGGCGGGACAGGATCCCCACGGCAAGCTGCCCAACGAGCTGGGCGGCGGCGTCTGCTCCGTTGCTGAGGTGGTGGACTGGTACGGAAAAGACCCCAACAACCGCAAAACCTTTACATTCGGTCTTTGCTACGCCATCGTGGAGGGTTTAAACTGGTTCTCCCCCAAAAAGCAGGATTTTAAATACCCGGTTCTCATGCTGCACGGGGAAAAGGACGGTCTGGTCAGCGTCCGTGACACCTATGAATTTTTCGCGACCGCGTCGTCCGCTGACCGGCAGATGAAGATTTACGGCAATCTCTTCCACGAAATCTTCAACGAATACTGCCGGGATGAGGTCATCGGAAATGTAATCGGCTGGATGATCAACCGAATTTGAGTAACAAGACAAAAGGCAGAGCCGGAATTTTTTTGGCCCTGCCTTATTTAGATGCAATAAGCGGCTGGCGCAGCCTGGGGCGATTGCTTGGCTGCAATCATTCACCGGTGCAACCTTCGGTGTATTGCGCCGATCAAAGATTGATTATTTTTTAACAAATTGTTTGTCAAACTCCGCGTTAAAATAATAGAAGTTCTTGGCATCCAGCTGGGATTTGATCTTTTCCAGCGCCTCGCCGAACCGCTGGAAATGCACGACCTCACGCTCGCGCAGGAATTTTAAGGGCTCCAGCACCTCCGGGTTGTCGATCACACGGATCAGGTTGTCATAAGTGGTTCTGGCCTTCTGCTCGGCGGCCAGGTCCTCGTGCAGATCTGTGATGGCGTCGCCCTTGGACTGGAACTCACAGGCGTTAAAGGGAACGCCTGCCGCGGCCGTGGGCCAGAGCGCGGTGGTGTGGTCGATATAATAGGCGTCGAAACCGGCAGTTTTAACCTGCTCAGGAGTCAGATTCTTGGTCAGCTGGTAGATAATGGCGCAGATGATTTCCAAATGGGCCAATTCCTCGGTACCGATATCGGTCAAAAGGCCGCCCACTTCCTTGCAGGGCATGGTGTAGCGCTGGCTGAGATAACGCATGGAAGCGGCCAGCTCTCCGTCGGGGCCGCCGAACTGGCTGATAATCAGGGATGCCGTCTTGGGGCAGGTTTTGGTGATGTTCACCGGGCACTGAAGCCGTTTTTCATAAGTCCACATTATACAATTCCTCCTTCCCAGGGAAGCGGTCCGTCGGACCAGGTAAAATGCTTCTGGCCCGGATATTTGGTAAAGGTCTCGGTCTGGTTGTTGGTGTCAGGGCAGATACAGTCCTGGGTCAGCGGTTCGAATTCCTTGGCGTACTCCTTCAGAAGCTGTTTGCGCTTCTCCATGGCCTGGCTGAAGGACTGAAGGGCGTTCTCGTCCAGCGGATGGGTGTCCAGAAACAGGTTTAAGTCATTGACGACAAAGCTCACCTCGTTGATTTCCTTTAACATCTGCTTGCGGTCAGGCATGCTTCTCACCTCCAGTCACATAAAAGGGCTTGTCCAGACAGGGGAAAATCGTTCCCTGTTTGAGGGCCGTAGCCGCGTCATAAGGCGTTTCCCAGGGCTGCATGGGAACTGTGGCGATGGCCAGGGGCAGAATGTCCTGAGCCATTTCTAAATTTTTACAAAAATCCATTTTCAACACTCCTTTCATCATAAATGTCAGCTTGTGCGGATTAAAGCTTCATGTTTAGTATGAGCCTGAGGATGAAAATTACGTTACGAAAAATTTGTAAGCCCAGCCATTAAAAATAGTTGTAAATTACAACTTACTTAATATAATAAATAGAAATGGTGATTTTGGTTTATTTTATTAAGTTTTTTATTAATATAATTAACAAACAAAAGATATTTGATACCCCATTTACCTTTTTCGCGATTGGTGTTATGCTCACCGTAGATCAAAATAATTCTGGAAGAAAGGGCCAGATAACAGGAGGAGAAAGGAACAATGATAACCAGAGAGGAATCTGATTCAATCGGGACAATGCAGGTCCCGGAAAAAGCGTACTACGGGGTTCAGGCGCTGCGGGCGCGGAACAATTTCCACATCACGGGAAGGCCGCTCCACACGGAGTTTATCCGGAACCTGGTGCGCATCAAAAAAGCGGCGGCCATGACCAATATGGCGGCGCACGTGCTGGATGAGAGTATCGGAGGCGCCATTATTAAGGCCTGCGACGAGATCATTTCCGGGAAGCTGCATCAGGCGTTTATCGTGGACGCCATCCAGGGAGGAGCGGGGACCTCGGCAAATATGAATGCAAATGAAGTGATTGCCAACCGGGCCATTGAAATCCTGGGGGGCAGGAAGGGGGATTACTCCATCGTCCACCCCAACGACCATGTGAACATGGCCCAGTCCACCAACGACGTGATACCCTGCGCAGGCAAGTTGACCATGATGGGGCTGCTGCCGCGGCTGATCGAGGAGCTGGAGCGCCTGCAGAAGGCGTTTAGCGACAAGGCGGTGGAGTTCGACGATGTGGTGAAGATGGGCAGAACCCAGCTGCAGGACGCGGTGCCCATCCGCCTGGGACAATCCTTTGAGGCGTACGCCAATGTGGTGGGACGGGATATCAGCCGCTTAAAGGGGCTTAAAAAGGATCTGAGGGCGTTAAACATCGGCGCCACCGCAGTGGGAACGGCCATCAACGTGAACCCGGTTTACCTGTTCCAGATCATCAAAAATATCAATCTGATCTGCGGCACGGACTGCTATCAGGCGGACGATTTGTTCGACGCAACCCAGAACCTGGACTGCTTTGTGCACGTCTCGGGGGCGCTGAAAACCTGCGCGTCCAGCCTGTCCAAGATCTGCAACGACCTGCGGCTGCTCTCCAGCGGCCCTCACGCCGGACTGGGGGAGATCAACCTGCCGCCCAAGCAGAACGGCTCCTCCATCATGCCGGGCAAGATCAACCCGGTGATTCCCGAGGTGGTCTCCCAGGTGGCGTTCAACGTTATCGGCAACGACGTGACCGTGACCATGGCAGCGGAGGCCGGGCAGCTGGAGTTAAACGCCTTTGAGCCGGTGATCTTCTACAAGATTTTTGAGTCCATCGACACTCTGGGGGGCGCGGTGACTACCCTGATTGACAACTGCGTTCTGGGAATCACCGCCAACCGCGAGCGCTGCCGCAGGCTGGTAGAGTCCAGCTCCGCGCTGGCTACGGCCTTATGTCCCAGTCTGGGTTACAAGCTCTCGGCCGAGATCGCGAAAAAGGCTTTGAGCACCGGGACTCCGGTGCGGCAGATCGTGCTGGAGGAGGGGCTGATGACCCAGGAACAGCTGGACCGCTGTCTGAACTTAAAGGATATGACCCAGCCGGGCCATCTGGTGGAGTACCGGAAGATCGGCGCTGGGAAAAAAGAGAAAACAGAATAACGACTATAAAACAAAAACCAGGCGAGGGGGATACAAGCCTGGTTTTTGTTTCTACAATATGGGGGGGATTTATATTAAACTATAAGGGAGGTCAGATGAACGGCGATTCATCTGTATCTCGTTTACGAAGGTCATTATACGCCAAAAACATTGCAAATTCCATTGTTGGAAGCAATCTAAATATTGCAAATCGCCCAAAGCGTGGTACAATGGACACAGAATCAATCATGAGAGGAAGAATGTGGAAATGTACCAGGAAACCAGCCTGAAAACGGACCGGATGATCTACGCCAACACCCGCAGCGACGAGGCGGACATGGATTACCGGATGCACTGTCACAACAGCTACGAAATCTACTACATTATCACCGGCAACGTGGAGTATCTGCTGGAGGGACGGGACTGCCGGCCCAGACCAGGGACCCTGATTATCATTGCCCCGGACTGCTTTCACGGGCTTAAGGTGCTGGACGGACAGGTGTACCACCGCATCCGCCTGCACTTTACGATGGAGGTTCTGGACGAGAGGGAGCGCGTGCTCCTTGAACCCTTCCGGGGCGGCTGGCGGCGTTTTGACGAGCAGTTTGGGCTGGAGTGGTATTTCCGGGCGGTGGAGCAGTGCCGGGAATACGGGAAAGAGTTGCAAGATATTGCAATTCGCGCAAGCATCACCGCACTTTTAGCCAGAATATTTGCAATATCCGAGAAGGAGCCGGCACGGCAGAACCAGGCGCGGAATCAGGCCCAGGACATCATTCGCTATATCAACGGCCATCTGGCGGAGCCGTTGACGCTGGAGGGGCTGGCCCGGGATTTTTTTGTCAGTAAAAATCATCTGACCGCCATATTCAAACGCGCCACCGGAACCACGGTAGCCAGCTATATCCTATATAAACGTATGGCGGCGGCCAGAAAGGAGCTGTCTCAGGGCACGCCGGCCGCCGAGGCCGCGGCCCGGGCGGGATTTGGGGATTACTCCAGCTTTTTCAGGGCTTACAAAAAGATGTTCGGCTATCCACCCTCGGACAAGCGGGCCTTAAAACTGCCGGATATGGATCAGAGCGGGGCGTTTTAAGGCGGATTGGTCCGTGGATAAAAATGGTAATTTTTTCTTGACAGGGCTAAACCTCCGTGCTATTATCAATTAAACCTATAGACATACTAGGAATTATGGAGGAATTGATATGGGAGAGAAAATCAGGAGAAGCCAGAGAAATTTCCACTTTGAAACCATCCAATTACACGCGGGCCAGGAGCGGCCGGATCCGGCCACCGGGGCCAGGGCTGTGCCGATCTACCAGACCTCGTCCTTCGTGTTTGACAACTGCGCCCACGCGGAGGCCAGGTTCAACCTGTCGGACGCGGGCAATATTTACGGCAGGCTTACCAACCCGACCCAGGACGTGTTTGAGCAGCGGATGGCGGCTCTGGAAGGCGGCGTGGCCGCCCTGGCCACCGCGTCCGGCGCAGCGGCTCTGGCCTATACCTTCGAGAACCTGACCAGGGCCGGCGATCACCTGGTGGCGGCTCAGAATATTTACGGAGGCACCTACAATTTTCTGGCCCATACCCTGGCGGAGTACGGGGTCACCACCACATTTGTGGATCCGTCGGATTTAAAGGCGGTGGAACAGGCCATCCGGGAGAACACCAAGGGCGTGTTTATCGAGACTCTGGGCAATCCGAATTCCGACGTATCCGATATCCGCGCCATCGCGGATATCGCCCATCGCAGCGGGATTCCCCTGGTGATCGACAATACCTTTGGAACGCCTTACCTGATCCGTCCCATTGAACACGGCGCGGATATTGTGGTGCACTCGGCCACCAAGTTCATCGGCGGACACGGCACCACCCTGGGCGGCGTTATCGTGGACGGCGGGCGCTTCGACTGGGCGGCGTCCGGAAAATTTCCCGGGCTCACGGAACCCAACGCCAGCTACCACGGAATCCGCTTTGCCCAGGACGTGGGGCCCGCGGCCTTTGTCACCAGAATCCGGGCGATTCTGCTGCGGGATATGGGCGCTGCGCTGTCTCCGATGAGCGCGTTTCTTCTGCTTCAGGGGCTGGAGACCCTGTCCCTGCGCGTGGAACGCCATGTGGAGAACGCCCTGAAGGTGGTGGAATATCTGAACGGCCACCCGGCGGTGGAGGCGGTGCATCACCCGGCAGTGAGCGCCGACCCGGTTCAGCAGAGGCTTTACCGGGAGTATTTTCCGGAGGGCGGCGGTTCCATCTTCACCTTTGAGATCAAGGGCGGCGGGAAGGCGGCCAGGACCTTTATTGACAATCTGGAATTGTTTTCCCTGCTGGCAAACGTGGCGGATGTGAAATCTCTGGTGATCCATCCCGCCTCCACCACCCACTCCCAGCTGAGCCGCGGGGAGCTGGCGGCCCAGGGGATCCGTCCGGGCACCATCCGCCTGTCCGTAGGCACGGAACACATCGAGGACATCCTTCAGGATTTGGAGGAAGCGTTCAGGGCTGCCGGGACGGAGGTTTAAACGACAGCCGCGATTCCGGGGGATTCCACAATAACATTCTACATAATCAAACGAAAATCCCGTTGCTGGTTAAAGCGATCCTGTGCTATACTGAACATAAGTGACAGTTGTGATTAAATGTGAAGGACTGGGAGTATGGAACACGAGGAGAAAACAGGCTGTTTTATGTTTGGCGACCGGAAATGGTCGGAGTATGTTTTAGATACCTCGTCCACGGGTCTGTGGAGTATGACGACGGACCGCGAGATGCGGGAAACCAGAATGTATGTGGACCGGACAATGGCGAAGCTTCTGGGACTTCCGGGGAATTTGACGCCGGAGGATTGTTTTGAATTTTGGTACAAGCGGATCAACAGGGGAAATTATTCCTATGTGAATGAAGCCCTGGGTAAGATGTTTACCACTGAAAAGCTCTGCGAGGTACAGTACACCTGGAATCACCCGGAATGGGGCGATATTCCGGTGCGGTGCGCCGGAAAGGTCCGGGAGATGGAGAACGGCCAGTTCCTCGTCTCAGGATACCACCAGAACATGGCCAATCTGGACCAGATGAAGCGGTGGTCCTTAAACATGGGCTGGCAGGAGATTTTTGAGTACAATGTGACCAGCCGCACGGCTCTGGTGTACACGGACCGCATGTTGACCTACGGGGGCCAGCGGCAGATTCGCAATTTCCCCCAGAGCTGGGTGGAGGACGGGATCGTGCACCCGGATTTCCAGGACGCGTTTCTTCAGACCTTCGAGGCGGTTAAGAAGGGGGAGGAGCAGAGCTTCTGCGAGCTGCGCCTGAAGAATCAGGAGCGGGAGTACAGCTGGTTCCGCATGGAGCTGGAGGTGACCGGAAGCGAGGAGGGAAGCCCGGAGATCATCCTGGGCCGGTTGGACGACATCTCCAAGCAGAAAGCCATGGAGACCGCCTATATCCGGGAGAGCCGCCTCAACCGGGCGCTTTTGGGCAACGCGTCGGCGTACGCGGAGGCGGACATCACGGCGGGGACTGTGGAGCGGATGGGCGGAAACTGGATGTTCTATGAGAAGGCTTTCGAGACCAAGAGCTACGAGCAGATGATCCTGGAGGGATCCCGGCGAAGGGTCTATGGCAAGGACCGCAGAAAATATATTGAATATATGGACCGGAAGAGCCTTCTGGCCGCGTTCCGCCGGGGCAGTGAGAAATTGGAATGCGAGTACCGGAGGCTGACGGACCAGAACCAGGTGTGCTGGGTACGGCACACCATTTATCTTTACCGGGACCCGATAAACGGGGATGTGATGGCCTTAAACTGCCTGGTGAGCATCGACAAGGAAAAGCGGATGGAGGAGGCCATTCAGGGTCAGCGGAGCGCGGCCTGGGACAGCACGGACGTGGAGAGCGCCTTTGACCGCTTCCTGTCCCAGGTATCCGATATGGCCTACCTGGTGGACCCCGCCACCCACGAGCTGGTCTGCGGCAACCTGGCGTTTTACCGGAGGCTGGGAAAGACGGGCCGGGAGTGCGCCGGGCGCAAGTGCTATGAGCTGCTGTATGACCGCTCCCTGCCCTGCGTGTTCTGCCCCAATCTGAAGAAAAAACAGGTGAACATGGGCATCTGGGAAAATTACAACTCCTATCTCAACCAGCGTTTCCTCATGAAAAACCGGCTGGTGGAGTGGGAGGGACGCACGCTGCTGCTGGCCTTTGCCATCGATATCTCCGGGATTAAGGAGGAGATACAGGGCGACCAGTTACAGGAAGAGAAGTCCCAGCTGATCGGGGAGGCCAACAGCCGGATCATCAGCTGCCTCTATTCCATGGCGGAGGCCCGGAACGCGCAGGCGGCGCTGGGCTGCGCGGCGGATGTGCTCACGACTCATTACCGGCCGTCCCACCTGCGGTTTGTGCTTCCGCGGGAGAACGGCTTCGGTTACGCCTGTGTGAGCGGCTGGGACGGCAGAGGAGAGCTGGGACGCCCCATGGAACAGCATCTGGAGGAATGGCTGAGCCGTATGCAGCCGTCGGCCTGCAGGGAGGTGGACGGAGCCCAGGAGATTCTTCCTGAGTCCTTTGAGCTTTATCAGGATATGGAGAGCCAGCGGATCGGGGGCATGGCGGTGGTACCAATGGAGATCGCGGACCGGGAGCTGGGGTATCTGGTGATGCTGGACCGGGAGAAGCAGCAGCCCCTGCAGATGGCGGAGACGCTTTCTTACTTTGTGGGCCGGGAGATCCGGCATCGGAAAGATGCCAGACAGCTGGAGCACAGCATTTACCACGATTCTCTGACCGGACTGCTCAACCGCAGCAGCTATGACCGCTACCGGAGGGATTACAGCCGGGATGACAGTTCCTCCATCGGGGTGATCTGCGCGGACATCAACGATCTGCGGGCGGTAAATGAAGCCCAGGGCACCAAAGCGGGGGACGAACTGATCTGCCGCCTGGCGAACCTGCTGAAACAGCATTTCCCCAGGAACCAGGTGTTCCGCTTAAACAGCAATGAGTTTGACATTATACTGGAGAGCCTGACGGAACCGGAGTTTGAGGAGAAGCTTGAACAGATGAAGGCAACGCTTTCCCTCACCGCCGGGCTGTCGGTTTCTCTGGGGAGCGTGTGGGACGACCAGGAGCGGAATCTGGACGACGTGCAGAAGCAGGCGGTGGAACTTATGCGCCTGGAAAAACAGCGCTACTATGAGAATCAGCCCAGGACCAGGAAACTGGGGCGGACGGAATCGCTGCGCCAGCTGCTTCAGGCCATTGAGCGGAGGTCCTTCCGGGTGTTTTTGCAGCCCAAGGTATTCTTAAACAGCGGCAGTCTGGCGGGAGCTGAGGCGCTGATCCGCTATTACGACGAGGAAAAGGGGGTTATTTCCCCGGCCGCGTTTGTGGGAAATCTGGAGCGGGAGAATCTGATCAGCCACATCGACCTGTTTGTGCTGGAGGAAGTGTGCCGGATGATGGAGCGCTGGAATAAATCCGGACATGCGCTGACCATTTCCTTCAACTTTTCCCGGATCACCCTGCTCTCCAACGACATCGTGCGCAGCGTGGAGTCCATTGTGAAGAAATACCAGGTGGACAGAAGCCGCCTGGAGATCGAAGTGACGGAGAGTATCGGCGAGCTGGGCAAGGACACGATCTGTAAGGTGCTGCGCCGTTTTGGGGACCTGGGATACCGGATATCGCTGGACGACTTCGGCACCAGGTACAGCAACCTGGCGGTATTGTCAGATATCCGGTTTGATGTGTTAAAGCTGGATAAAAGCCTGGTGAGCAAGAGCTGCGACGACCGGGTCAGCCGCCAGGTGGTGCGCCATGTGATTTCCATGTGCAATGACCTGCACATCCGGACTGTGGCCGAGGGCGTGGAAGAGGAGGACCAGGAGCGCATCCTGCGGGAGGCGAACTGCGAGATCGGTCAGGGATACCGGTACGGAAAGCCCATGGCAGAGGATGAGTTTGAACGGTTATGGATCAAATAAGACATGAGGGGGGCGGCTTAGTACTAGGCCGCCCTCTTTGCGTGCAAAAAATTATAGATTGTTAATTGGGGGGGGGGTATTATGAGGTGGCAATCCGGGATTTTTAAGGAGCTCTCATGGTTGTACACCTCGTTGAATACATGGATAAAGCATCGCGCGGCTTCGGACAGAGGGACGTATTTGGAGTAGTAGACCCCCCTGCTGCGGGTGAAAATAGGATTTTCAATGGAGAAATAGGCCATGGGCTTGACCAGGGGGATTCTAAGGGGGGTCCGTACCGGGGTGAAGACCATACCCATACCCGCGGAGGCCAGCCGCATGGCGGTCTCGTGCTTTTGAGTCTCCATGACGATGTTCGGGTTTAAGTTATATTTGTGGAACATGTCCCGGGCGATGGCGCCCATACCCTGTTCCGGGATCAATACGATAAAGTCACAGTTTCGCACAAGTTCCGGTTTGATGTAATAGGGGGTCAGCGGGGAGTTGTTGGACAGGTCCATGCTGCTTGCCAGGGGATGATCCGCGGGCATTGCAAGAAGAATCGGCTCGCTGTAAATGAGGTCGTAGGTAAATTCCATGGCGGACATGCTGTAGGCGGAATATACGATATCGACCTTCCCGGATTCCAGCTCGTCAAACAGCAGCCGGTTGTGCCCCTCCCGGATCTGCACTTCGATCTCCGGGTAACGGAACCGGAACTCCGGGAGCACATAAGGGATGGTGTTGCTGCAGAATTCCGTGTTCATACCCACCGTCACCTTGCCGCGGACGTCCGTTGAAATCTGGTTTAAGTCATATTGCAGGCTGCGTTCGATCTCCAGGATCAGCGCAGCTTTTTCGACGAATTTTTTCCCCGCCGGGGTCAGGGAAATGGGGATGACGGCCCGGTCAAAGAGCTGGGTGCCCAGGTCCTCCTCCAGCCGTTTTAAGTATTTAGTCAGGGCCGGCTGGGTGATACACAGTTCCCTGGCGGCCTTGGAAATACTGTGATGCTTTGCGATGGCGAACACATATTCATATGCGGTAGTCTGCATAAAGACTCCTTCCCTCATGACAAAATGTTATGGGCATTATGCATGATCTGTCATTAGACAAATAAGTTTTCCTCTATTATACTAAAAAAAAGTAATTTTGCAAAAAAATGTCGAAATTTTTACATAAAATTACTATATTTTACTGAAATGAAGTAAATGTATAGGATGTATGACTTTTTTTGGGAGTATTAGCAGAAAAAAACTGTTGCACGACAGTTTATTATTAAGAAAAAGAGAGGAAAAGAGCTATGAAAAAGAGAACACAAAAACTCCTGGCTATGTTCCTGGCAGTCGCGATGGCAATTTCCATGACCGCCTGCGGAGGTTCAGGCGCTCCCGCTTCATCAGGGGGCGGAGAGGGAAATACTGCGGCGGCGGGAGACAGCGGGGCAGCGGCAGGCGAGGAAAAACTCAGCAGCCGCGACACCCTGAATATGGCCAGCAAGTCCGAGCCCACATCCCTGGACCCGGCTCAGACGAAAGACCTTGTAACCTGGATGTTTATGTACAACGTTTCCGATCCCCTGCTTTATTTCAACTGGGAGACTCAGGAATACGAGCCGGCGATCGCCACAGAGTGGTCTGAGAGCGAGGACGGACTGGTGTACGACTTCACCATCCGCGAGGGCGTGAAATTCCACAACGGCGACATCATGACCGTTGACGATGTGGTTTATTCCCTGAACAGGGCTATCGCCTCCTCCTTTACGGCGCAGACCAACGCCTGCATCGACCGTTTTGAGAAGGTGGACGACACCCACATTAAGGCGTATCTGAAGTATGCCTATGCGCCGTTCCTGGAGATCATGACCAACCCCGCTTACGCCATCGTCAGCCAGAAGGCTGTGGAAGAGTGCGAGGCTGCCGGGCGCGACTTTGGCCGTGAGCCTGTGGGCGTTGGCGCTTACAAGCTGACCAAGTGGCAGAGCGGAAACCGTCTGGAGTTCGAGCGCCACGACGATTACTACCGCGGAACTCCCAAGATGAAATACATCAACTGGACCATTATTACCGACGCTTCCGCCGGAGCCATGGCTCTGGAGGCCGGTGAGATCGATTATTACTATGCAGTCAGCAAAGCGGATTTTGCTCACCTGGCGGAACTGCCCAACCTGCACTCTGAGGTTGAAGAGCGCGGATTCGGTCTGTACGACATCACTTTCAACACCACCGACGGTCCCTTCGCGGACATCAATCTGAGAAAAGCGGTGGCCTACGCCATCAACCGCGATGAGATTCTTGCAGGCGGCGCGGAAGGCTACGGCGTTGTGAACAACTGCTGGTGTGCAACCGGCGCGACCGGCTATCTGGATGATTTCGAGTGGTATGAGCAGGATCTGGAGAAGGCGAAAGAGTGCCTGGCTGCTGCCGGTTATCCCAACGGCATCGACGTGGTGTTCACCCAGGACAGCTCCGACACCTATATGGCGCCCGCAGAGGTTATGCAGGCTCAGCTGGCCAAGGTCGGCATCAACGTGACCTTTGAGAAGCTTCAGCGTTCCGTATGGATCGACACCGTTTCCGGAAACCGTCAGTTTGACGCTTCCCTGCGAATGACCAACCACGTGATCAACGACGCGGAGTACATGCTGCGCCGCAGACTGACCACCGATATGCTGGGCGGCGGCAACAACTATGCGGGCTATCAGAACCCGGAATTCGACAAGCTGGTGGACCAGTCCGCAGTTGAGACTGATCCGGCAAAGAGAAACGATATCTTCCGTCAGTGCTATCAGATGATCAAGGACGACGTGCCGGTGATTCCGCTGTACACCCAGACCTCCCCGATCATTATCAACAAGAATGTAAAGGGTTGGACCTTCCATCCCCTTGAGCGCAACGTGTGGGCCGAAGCTTACCTTGTAGAGGAATAAATAATTACGATAACAGTCGACGGCTAGCCGGGCGCACTCCGAGCGCCCGGCTTTTTTAACAGAGAAATCGTGCCAGCGGCCGTCTGTGGCTGTGGAAAGGATGTTTATGCTCAAATATATAGGAAAAAGACTATTGATGATGATCCCCGTAATCATAGGCGTTGTATTCATCATTTTCGCCATCATGGAGCTCACACCGGGCGATCCGGTTATGATGATCCTGGGCGAGGGCGCTCCCATTGAGGCTCAGGAGGCGCTGCGGGAGGAGATGGGGCTCAACGATCCCTTCTTTATCCGCTTTGGACGGTATGTGATGGACGCCGCCCATGGAGACCTTGGGACCAGTTATACCTCCGGCCTGCCGGTTTTTGACGAGATTGTAGCGCGTATGCCCTACACCTTAAGCCTTGCCACCTTCAGCATCTGCGTGGCGGTGATCGTGGGCCTGCCCATCGGCATATTGTCCGCGATCAAGCAGTATTCCCTCACGGACAACCTGACCCTGGCGGTCTCCCTGACCATCACCTCCATGCCCGCGTTCTTCCTGGCCATGCTGCTGATGATGCTCTTCTGTATCAAGCTGGGCTGGCTTCCCATGATGGGACTGTCGTCGCCAAAACACTATATTCTGCCGGTAATCGCCTCGGCGTCCTCCACCACGGCGGCGTTACTGCGTATGACCAGAACCACCATGCTGGAGGTCATCCGCCAGGATTATATCCGCACCGCAAAAGCCAAGGGCGCGGCTCCCAGAACCGTGACCTACGGACACGCCCTGCGCAACGCCCTGCTTCCGGTGGTTACCGTAATCGGCACCAACTTCGGTTTCGCCCTGGGCGGCTCCATCGTGCTGGAGCAGGTGTTCACCATCCCCGGACTGGGCCAGCTGATGATCAACGCCATCCGCCAGAAGGACACGCCCATCGTGATGGGCGCGGTTATGACCACGGCTATTTTCGCCAGCCTGATCAACCTGTTGGTTGACATTGTCTACACATACATCGATCCGAGACTGGCATCCCAGTTTACTTCCGTGAAAAGGAGTGTGAAGAAGGCATGAGTATGGTTACTATGACAGCAGACGGCGGCGTGAAGAGCAAATACAATGCCGCCAGGAAAAAAAGCCAGTGGAAGACGATCTGGCTCCGTTTTAAAAAGAACAAGCTGGCCCTTGCCGGGCTGATCGTATTCGCTCTGATGGCCATCACGGTGCTCAGCGCGGATCTCTGGCTGGACTATGAGAGCGGCGTGCTGACCATGGATATCGCCAACGCCTACCAGGGTCCCAGCGCGGCCCATTTCTTCGGTACCGACCAGTACGGGCGGGATTATTTCACCCGTGTGATTTACGGCGGCCGCATCTCCATGTTCGTGGGCATCGCCACCGTAGCCGTGTCCCTCACTTTCGGAGGGCTGATCGGCGCCACCGCGGCCTATTACGGCGGCCGGGTGGACAATGTGCTCATGCGTCTCATGGATGTGTTGATGGCGATTCCCAGCACATTGCTTGCCATCACCATTATCTCCGCCCTGGGCAGCAGCATGTTTAATATGATCGTGGCTATGGGCGTTTCCCAGATTGCCAGAATGGCCCGTATCGTGCGGTCGGCGGTTATGAGCGTTAAGGGCCAGGAGTACATCGAGGCCTGCCGGGCCTGCGGCACCAGCGACGCCCGGATCATTATGCGGCACATCCTGCCCAACGCCATGGGTCCCGTGCTGGTTCAGGTTACCCAGACCGTGGCCCGTTCCGTGATCACCGTTGCGTCCTTGAGCTTCGTGGGACTGGGCGTTTCCGAGCCTACGCCGGAGTGGGGCAGCATGCTGTCCTTCGCAAAGACCCAGATGAGATACTATCCGTATCTGTCCCTGTTCCCCGGATTTGCCGTGGTGATGTCCGTTATGTCCCTTACTCTGGCGGGCGACGGTCTGAGAGACGCCATGGATCCAAGGCTGAGAAACTGATTACAGGGAAGGGAGCAAAGGTATGTCTGAGAAATTGCTGGAAATTAAGAACTTGCATGTTATGTATAAAACCGACGAGGATGACGTGTACGCCTTAAACGGGATTAACCTGGAGCTGGATAAGGGCGAGACCCTGGGACTGGTGGGGGAGACCGGAGCGGGAAAGACCACCATCGCCCTCAGTATCCTGAAATTACTTCCGGAGCGCACCGGCTTCATCACCCAGGGCGAGATCCTGTTTGAGGGCCAGGACGTGGTCAACATGAAGGAAGAGAAGATGCGCATGCTGCGCGGAAATGATATCTCCATGATTTTCGCCGACCCCATGAGCGCCTTAAACCCCCTGCACACGGTGGGAAGCCAGATCGCCGAGGTGATTCTGCTCCACAATACGGGCATGAGCCACGCCGATGTGGAGAAAAAGGTGGACGAGATGATGGAGCTGGTGGGAATCCCGGCGGAGCGCAAGGTGGAGTACCCACATCAGTTCTCCGGCGGAATGCGCCAGAGAATCGTGATTGCCATGGCGCTGTCCTGTACGCCCCGGCTGCTGCTGGCGGACGAGCCCACCACGGCTCTGGACGTTACCATCCAGGCCCAGGTGCTTAAAATGATGGAGGACTTAAAGGAGCGTTTGAACACCTCCATGATCATGATTACCCACGATCTGGGCGTTGTGGCCCAGATTTGCAACCGGGTGGCCATCATCTACGCGGGCGAGATCGTGGAGTACGGGAAGATTGAGGATATTTATGAGGGGGAGAAGCATCACCCATACACTGTGGGCCTGTTCGGGTCCATCCCGGATATCACCAGCACCGCATCCAGGCTGACGCCCATCGACGGCCTGATGCCGGATCCCACGAAACCCATTCCCGGGTGCCGGTTCGCGGACCGCTGCCCGCACTGCATGGAGATTTGCAACACGAAAGCGCCGGGTATGGCTGACTTTGACGGTCATCAGATCAAGTGTTTCCTCTATTTGCAGGACGAAAAAAACGGCGGGGAGGGAAAATAAATGGATACACCATTGATTCAGACAAAAGACTTAGTGAAATATTTTAATACCAAACGGGGAAATCTTCACGCGGTTGACCATGTGAATATTTCTATCATGAAGGGCGAGACCCTGGGCGTTGTGGGCGAGAGCGGCTGCGGCAAGTCCACTCTGGGAAGGACGATATTGCGCCTATTGGAGCCCACATCCGGGGAGATCCTGTACAACGGCCAGAATATTGTTGATTATTCAACAAAGCAGATGAAGGAGATGCGCAAGAAGATGCAGATTATCTTCCAGGATCCCTTCACCTCCTTGAATCCAAGAATGTCCGTCAGTGAGATCATCGCGGAGCCCATGATCACGACCAGGACTCTGAAGAATAACACCGAGCGGCTGGACCGGGTTTACCAGCTGATGGAGACGGTGGGGCTTGCGGAGCGGTTTATCAACTCCTATCCCCACGAGCTGGACGGCGGCAGAAGACAGCGCATCGGCATCGCCCGCGCCCTTTCCGTGGACCCGGAATTCATCGTCTGCGACGAGCCGGTGTCTGCCCTGGACGTGTCCATTCAGGCGCAGATTCTGAACCTGATGATGGATTTGCAGGATGAGATGGGCCTGACCTACATGTTCGTCACCCATAACTTAAGCGTAATCAAACATATCAGCAACAATATCGCGGTGATGTATCTGGGACAGTGCGTGGAGCACGCGCCCACCGACGAACTGTTCGCCCATCCCCAGCACCCCTATACCAAGGCCCTTTTAAACGCCATTCCCATCGCGTCCTTAAAGGACCGCAAGAAGCTTGAGATCATCAAGGGCGAAGTGACGTCGCCCATTAATCCCAAGCCCGGATGCCGCTTTGCCGACCGGTGCCCCTATGTGACGGATCGCTGCAGGGAAGACGGCCTGAAGCTCAGAGAGGTCGCGCCCAAGCACTATGTCGCCTGCCGCCTGCATGAGTGAGAATCAAACAGACGAACTGAAAGGAGCACATTGTTGGAATGGAGAAGAGAGAGCCATATCCGCTGATTGAAATTACCGCCGAGACGCCCTTTGAGCGCGGGGTCCAGTACGGCAGACAGGCCGTGGACCGCATCGGCATTTGCATTGAATACTATAAAGAGTCGTTTAAGAAGCAGGGTTTTACCTGGGATGAGGCGAAAGCGTACGCCATGGGCTACGTGCCTGTGATCGAGGAGTCCATGCCGGAGATACTGGAGGAGGCCAAAGGGCTGGCTTCCGGTTCGGGGCGGGAACTGGCGGAGATTATGGCGGTCAACTGCCGGTATGAGATCAGCAAGATTTCCAAGCCTGAGGAGTGTACCACCGCGGCGGTTCTGCCGGAGGCGTCCAGGGGCGGGAAGACCTACGCTGTAAAAAACTGGGATTTTTTTGAGCGGACGATCCCCCACATCGTACTGCTGCGCATCCGCACAAAGGAGTATTCCGCCATCGGCTGGACCGAGGCGGGGCAGATGCCCAGGGAGGGGTTCAATTCCTTCGGAGTCGCCATTGTGAACAACGGGATGCAGTCGGTTCACGACCACTACGGGGAGGGACTTCCCGTGACCTTCCTGCGCCGCCGGGTGCTGGCCAGCCGCAGCTTTGAGGAGGCGGCTAAGCTGGTGCGCAGCTACAAGCGCTGCGTTTCCAACAACATCATGCTGGTGGGGTCCAAGGGGCAGGTGCTGGATTTTGAGGTGCAGCCGGAGCGTATGGACCAGGTGTATTCCCAGGGAGGAATCTTAACCCACGCCAACCATTTTGTGGTGGATGCGGACGCAGATGCGTTCCCCGAGCGGCCCAAGGTGCGGGATGCCAGGCTGATGGAGCTGCTTGCCAGACGGCGGGGCGATATCGACGTGCCTTATATCATGGAGTGCATGAAGGACCATGAATACTGGCCAAAGGCTATCTGCAGCCATCCCACTTTTGCGGGGGACAAGCGGACCTATATCCCGGCCGGGATCACGGTGGCCTCCATGATTGTGGATTTTGCGGAAAATACGGCGTATATTTGCTCAGGCCCGCCCTGTGAGGGCGAGTATATCCCCTATAAATTGTAAGGTTCAGAATTGTGAGAATCAGAAAGGAGTTTAGGAATGTTACATTATCCTTTTATTAAGGTGTCCGGCGCGACTTACTATGAGATCGGAAAGGACTACGGCCGCCAGGCGAAGGACCTGATCGCCCACGCCGTCAGCGACTACAAGCAGGTATTTGCGGGCAGCTCCGACCGTTCCTGGGAGGAGATCCAGCAGTTCGCCCTGTCCTTCGTGGACATTACGCGGAGGGTGGCGCCCGAGGTTATGGAGGAAGTGGAGGGCATCGCCGAGGGTTCGGGCTTTTCACTGGCGGACATCATGGTGGTTAACTGCCGATATGAAATTACCAAATTCCCCCAGAAAAATGAGTGCACCACGGCTGCGGTGCTGCCCGAGGCTGCCAAAGACGGCAAGATGTACCTGGTGAAAAACTGGGATTACCGGGTAGGGATCATGGATCACGTGATGATCATCCACATCACCCAGCCGGACGGCACCCGGATCATGGGTCTCACCGAGGCGGGACAGGTGATCCGAGGCGGAATGAACAGCCACGGGCTGGGGTCGGTCAGCAACAATTTGCAGTCCATCTACGACGCCTGGGCGGTGGGATTGCCCACGGTGTTCGCCAGAAGGCAGCTGCTGAAGTACAAGACCTTCGACGAGATCAAGGAGTTCATCCTGAACTTCCCCCGGGCGGTGTCCTGCAATATCATGATCGCAGGGTACAAGGAGAAGAAAGCCGTTGATTTTGAAGTGTATCCCGGCGGAGTGGATATGATCGAGACGGAGAACGGCATCGTGACCCATGCCAACCATTTTATTGTGCAGCCGGAGATTCACGCGCTGCAGCGCTCCCCCAGAGACGCCCGCCTGCGCGAGCTTTTGATGAAGAAACACGGGGAAATCGACGCGGAATATATCAAATGCTGCGTGGCGGACCATGAGAATTATCCTCAGGCGCTCTGCCGTCATCCAGCCGACCCGACATTGCCTCTGGGTATGAGGTCCTGCACGGTTTCCAATGAGATTATGGATTTCGAGGCAGGAGTTATTCACATTTGCGCAGGGCAGCCTTGCAGCGGGGAGTATAGCACTTACGTTCTGTAATGGGACGGGAGCGGTTTAAGGTAAGATAAATTATGATGGGGCTGCAGCGGTTACGGTTCACAGGCATCGGATAGCGTGTTGCCGGGAACAGAGTGGACGGTGACTTGTAAAAAATGCAGCCCTGTCCTTTGTGAGGAAACGATGATATGAGAAAAATACCGTGTACGTATATCCGCGGCGGCACCAGCAGGGCGCTGTTTTTCAAGGAGCAGGATCTGCCGGAGGACAAATCCATCTGGCCGGAGCTGTTTACCAAGGCATTGGGCGTTCGGAAGACGGCGGCGGGGCTCTCCGCCATGGGCGTGGATTTCCCCACCCACAAGGTGGCGGTGATCTCCCCCCATCAGGGGCCGGAGGCAGATGTGGATTACAATTTTTTCCAGGTAGATTCGGAAAATTATTATGTGGACAACCGGGGGAACTGCGGAAACATGTCCTCGGCCGTTGGGCCCTTTGCGATTGACGAGGGTATGGTGGAAGCCAGGGAGCCGGAGACCGTGGTGCGGATTTACAACACCAATACCCGCAGGATAATCACCAGCCGGGTACAGGTGAAGGACGGAAAGAGCTGTACCCAGGGGGATGCCGTGATCTGCGGCGTGCCCGGGAGCGGTTCGCCGGTGTGGCTGTCCTTTGAGCGGCCCGGGGGCGGGCTGACCGGAAAGCTGTTCCCCACGGGGAATAAGATCGATTTGTTCCATATTCCAGGGCACGGGGACCTGCCGGTCACGCTGATCGACTGCGCCAACCCGGTGGTGCTCTTTAAGGCCGCCGACGCAGGGCTGACCGGGACGGAGCTGACCAGCCTGAACACCAGAAAGGATTTTATCGAGCTGGTGGGCCGGGTAAGGGGCATGGCCGCTCAGATGTTCGGACTGGTGGACCGCTGGGAGGATGCGGCCACGAAATCGACATACATGCCCTTTGTGGGAATTGTTTCCCCGCCTCAGAGCTATGAGGATATGGATGGGAATTGGATCAAGGCGGAGGAGATGGATATCTGCTGCCGCTCGTTTATCACCAGGCTGCACAGGGCTTATCCGATTGCGGCATCGATGGCCACGGCCGCGGCTGCACGGATACCGGGGACGGTGGCGTACGAGGTGAGGCGGAAAGAACATGCTTCCCGGCCTGCCAGTGGCAGCAGCGTAGTGCTTGGCCACGCGGGCGGCTGCACGGAGGTGCAGATGGAAGTGGACGGGGATGAAGTTATCCGCGGAACCGTGCTGAGAACGGCAAACACAATTATGCGGGGGACCCTTTGGGTTGATGAGGTTTAGATAGAAATGAAAGGACAGGGCTCGGGAGAATGGATTCCGGGTCCTGTCCTTTGTTTACGCGGCATATTTTGTTTTTTGCCTGCCTGGGCGGAATACCTCCTACCGCGCGGCCTCCCCGATTGCCTCGCTGAACGTGGGGTGGGGGAATACCACCCGCGCCAGGTCCTCCAGGGTCAATCCGTTCACGATTGCTGCGGAGAACTGGCTGATCATGTCCGTAGCCCGGGCGCACATCATCTGAGCGCCCAGGATGCGGTGGGTGTCGGACGCGGCCACGATCTTGATGAATCCCCGCTCCTGGCCGGAGAGGACGGATTTGCCGTTTGCGCCCATCACGTACTTACGGGAAATGATTTCCAGACCCGCGGCCTTGGCTTCGTCCGCCGTGATGCCCGCGCAGCCGATTTCGGGGTCTGTGTACACGCAGCCGGGGATCACGGATAAGTCGATGGACGGCTCTTTTCCGGCCATGGCGGCCACAGCATTCCGCCCCTGGGCGGTGGCCGCGTGGGCCAGCTGAATCCCGCCGGTCACGTCCCCGATGGCGTAAATGCCGGGCACGCTGGTCTCAAAGCGTCCGTTCACCTGAATCCGGCCCCGCTCCATTGCCATGGACGTTACGGCCTCGGAGGCGTCCGCAGCAAACAGCCCTTCCGTGCAGGCCCGCCGCCCGGTGGCGATGAGCACCAGGCCGCCCTGGGCCTGGGCCGGTTTGTCCTTCTCCGCGTAGCGGCAGGTCAGGCCGCCTTCCGGGTCCGCGGCGATCTCCTGCACCATGGCGGAGGCGTGAATGTCCACGCCGCGCTTTTTCATGATCATTTTCAGGTTCTGGGAAATTTCCTTATCCATGTTGGCAAGGATGCGTTCCAGCGCCTCGATCACCGTGACCCGGCAGCCCAGGGCGCTGAACACGGAGGCGAATTCCATGCCGATGACCCCGCCGCCGATGATGACGAGGCTTTGGGGCAGGGCGTCGCAGTCGAGCAGCTCGTCGCTGGTGACCACGCCCGGCAAATCCGCGCCTGGGATAGGGGGCACCGCGGGGGTGGAGCCGGTGGCGATGAGGATGTGCTCCGTCTCCAGCTCGGTTCCTTCGGGCTCGATCCGCACCCGGCCGGAGTCCACGATAGAGGCAGAGCCTTGGATGACGGTGACTTTATTTGCCTTCATCAGGGAGGCGATGCCGCCCCGGAGCTGCTCCACCACAGCGTTCTTGCGGGCCTGAAGCTGGGCCATGTTGCAGCGGAGGTTTTCCGCCTCCAGGCCTATTGTGGAAGCGCCCCTTACTTCCCGGTAAAGCTCCGCGGTGTGCAGCAGGGTTTTGGTGGGGATACAGCCCCGGTTCAGGCAGGTTCCGCCCAGCTCGCGCCGCTCGATCAGAGCGGTTTTCATGCCGGATTTGGCGGCTTCGATGGCCGCCTCATAGCCGCCGGGACCTGCGCCGATTACAATAAGATCATATCTGTCTGCCATAATTAATTCGATACCTTTCATGGTTGATTTTTGAGGGATGGGGTGGGGCCGCCGCCATTGGCGGCGGATGCTAAATTAAAAGCTCTCGGAGATCAAGGCTTTAATGTCGGATAAAACCTGGGAGAAAGGCACGCCGCCGGGATATTCCCCTTCCAGCCGGTTCAACGCCCCGCACAACCCCTCTCTCCCGCAAATGCAGCCCTTTAACGTCTCCGGCAGCAGCCCGATCAGTTCCGGGTCCATTGCGTCGGAATACGCCTCCGCGTCCAGCACGACACCGTCCTTCACGTGGAGCTGCAACTGGATATCTCCCCAGCCGAAGCGCCGTGCAAACTCGTAGTCAAAGGGCATTTTCCGCCCATATTTCCACGCATCCGATGCGAAACGCTCCGTCAGGCGGTCAACCTCCTTTGCGGAAAGCTCCGCCTCCTCCATACGCCGCGGTCTCATACCGTAAACCTGCGAGAACGCATCCACCAGGGACATTTTCAACTGTTCCAGCGTCAGCTCCGGCAGCAGCTCCCGCAGGTTCACCACCCGGGATTTTACCGAGGAAACGCTCTTGGAGGCCAGCTTTTCCCGGGAAACGTTGAGATACCGGGACATCAGCTCCCGGTCCACGTCCACCAGCAGCGTGCCGTGGTGGCAGCAGTAGTCCCCGCTCTGGAAAAACGCGTTGCCGGAGAACTTGCGCCCATCCACGGTCACGTCGTTGCGCCCGGTTTTTTCGCTGTGCAGCCCCAGAGATTCCAGGGCGGCGATGATCACCTGAAGCTGGCGGTCCACATTGTAGTCGGTCCGCCTGGCGATAAAGGTGAAATTTAAGTTTCCCAGGTCGTGGAACACGGCCCCGCCGCCGGATAACCGGCGGGCAAGAAAACCGCCGTCCTCCTCCAGCGCGCCCACATGGCATTCCTTCCAGCAATTCTGGTTTTTCCCAATCACCACGGTGCGGCGGTTCTGCCAAAGAAAGAGGATACATTCCCCTTCCTGCACATGGCTTGTCATATACTCTTCCATGGCCAGGTTCCGGTAGGGCCATGTGTTCGCTGTCTCAATCCAGGTTAAATATCGTATCATTCTGTTCCTGCTTTCAATATTGGGTAGTGTCTGCCCGGCGTTTCACGCCGTGATCCGGGGGGTCTGCGGATTTTGCCCGATGCCCCGCACAAAAATAGTCCGCGTAAAACCTCCGTGAACCGCAACCGCCGGCCCGCAGTCTGCGCGCCGGCGGTGGTTCGTATTCTGTGCGGCTGCCTGGGGGCAGGGCCTGGAAGCAGCCGCTTGTTGCAGTCGGTCAGCCCTCGTCCTCCCAGCTGTAGCGCAGCACCGGCTTGCGGGCGGCGGTAACCTCGTCGGGCCGCCCGATGGGGGTGTTGTGGGGAGCGCTGTGGAGGGACTGTGGATTGTCCAGGGCTTCCTGATAAATCTTGTGGAAAACTTCGATGGCCTCGTCCAGGGTCTCCCGGGATTCCGTCTCCGTTGGCTCCACCATCAGGGCTTCGTGGACGATCAGCGGGAAATACATGGTCGGCGGATGAATTCCGTAGTCCAGCAGGGACTTGGCGATATCCATAGCCGTCACGCCGTTTTCGTGTTTCAAATGCTCTAGGCTCATGACGAACTCGTGCATGCAGATCTCGTCGTAGGCCATCTCATAGACGTCGGAGAGCTTCACCCGCATATAGTTGGCGTTCAGCACGGCGTTCTCAGCCGCCGCCGGTATGCCCTCCCGTCCCAGGGTCAGAATGTAGGAAAGCGCCTTCACCACCACCAGGAAGTTGCCGTAGAACTGTTTTACCTTGCCGATGGAGCGCTCCTCTACGCCGAAGGAAAGGTTGCCGGCCTCGTCCTTCACCGGACGGCTTCCGGGCAGGAACTGCGCCAGGAACTCTTTGCAGCCCACCGGCCCGCTGCCGGGTCCTCCGCCTCCGTGGGGGGTGGAAAATGTCTTGTGCAGATTCAGATGTACCACGTCAAATCCCATATCGCCGGGCCTCACAATGCCCATGACGGCGTTTAGGTTGGCCCCGTCGTAGTAGCAGAGGCCGCCCGCCTGGTGCACGATCTCGGTGATCTCCAGGATATTTTTGTCAAATAAACCCACGGTGTTGGGGTTGGTCAGCATGAGTCCGGCCGTGTCCTCGCCCACCGCCTGCCGCAGCTGATCTAAGTCCACGCAGCCGTCCTCCCGGGAGGGGATGCTGACCACCTGGTAACCGCACATGGCGGCGCTGGCCGGGTTGGTGCCGTGGGCGGAATCCGGGACAATGATCTTGGTCCGCTTCTCATCTCCCCGGTGTACGTGATAGGCTTTAATCAGCAGCAAGCCGGTGAATTCTCCGTGAGCGCCCGCCGCGGGCTCAAAGGTCATGGCATCCATGCCCGTGATCTCGCACAGAAGCCGCTCCGCGTTCCAGAGAACCTCCAGCGCGCCCTGGACGGTGCTTAGGGGCTGAAGGGGATGAATCTTTTTAAAGCCCGGCAGGGCGGCGGCTTCCTCGTTGACTTTGGGGTTGTATTTCATGGTGCAGGAGCCAAGGGGATAGAACCCGTCGTTGACCCCGTGGGTGCGCCCGGCCATCTGGGTGTAATGGCGGCTGATTTCAGTTTCGGACATATGGGGCAGGCGCGGTTTGACGCTGCGCCGCATGTTGTCCTCCGGCGTAAACGCGGGAACGTCGCATGGCGGCAGCACGCTCAGATGCCGGCCGTCGGCCCCTTTTTCAAATACCAGCTTCATAATCAGCCCACCTCCTTTTTCTCGGCGCTCAGCGCAATGGACACGATTTCAGCAACCTGATCCATCTCTTCTTTGGTGTTCATCTCCGTGGCGCACCAGAGGATTTCTTGGTCCGACAGGGGCAGTCCGCCCAGGATTCCCCGGGCTTCAAGGGCGCTCAGCACGGCCTCTACGCTTCCCGCAGGCCCGGTGGTGACGAACTCGTGGAAAAACGGCTTGTCGTATTTGGGAGCCAGCCCGGCGGCGCTGAGGCGCTCTCTCAGATAATGTGCCTTGGACATGCACTGTCCGGCCGCTTCCTCCATGCCGTCCGCGCCCATTGCGGTCATGTAGACGCTGGCGGTCAATGCGCAGAGGGCCTGATTGGAGCAGATGTTGGAGCTGGCCTTCTCGCGGCGGATGTGCTGCTCGCGGGCCTGCAGGGTCAGCACGAAGGCGCGGTTGCCCTGGCCGTCTTTTGTCTCGCCCACGATGCGGCCCGGCAGTTTGCGGGTCATGGCGGCCGTAGCGGCCATGAATCCCAGGTAGGGGCCGCCGAATGCCAGGGACATGCCCAGGGGCTGGCCGTCGCCCACCGCGATATCGGCCCCGCACTCAGCCGGGGTCTTTAACAGCGCCAGGGAAATGGGATTGCAGCCCATGATGAATTTGGCTCCGGCTTCATGGGCGATCCGTCCTAAGCTGTCCGCGTCCTCCAGACAGCCGTAGTAGTTGGGCTGCTGCATGTAGAAGCAGGCGGCCTGGGGATCGGCGGCTAGAAGCTCTGCTAAAGCGTCCGCATCCGTGACCCCGCCGGTTTCCGGCACCACCACTACCTTGGCGTTGCTGCCGAAGCAATATGTTTTCACCACCTGGATCACGTCCGGGTGGGAGGCGGCGGAAATGTATACGGTGCTGCGTTTCCGGTCCCGGCACATGGCCGCCGCTTCCGCTGCTGCGGTGGCTCCGTCGTAGACCGAGGCGTTGGACGCGTCCATGCCGGTGAGCTCGCAGATCATGGTCTGGTACTCGAAAATGGACTGTAAAATGCCCTGGCTGATCTCAGCCTGATAGGGCGTGTAGGCGGTGACAAATTCTTCCTTGCCGGTAACGCTGCCTACGATGGCGGGTATGTAGTGGTTGTAAGCTCCGGCTCCGCGGAAAATGTGGCGGAACACGGTATTTTTCTCTGCGGAATCCGCCATTTTCCGGATGACCTCCAGCTCGCTTAAGCCCTCCGGCAGATTGAGGCCGCTTTCCAGGCGGACCTGCTGCGGAATGTGGGAGAACAGGCCGTCGAAGCTGTCAAAGCCGATGGATTTCAGCATTTCCAGCTGCTCCTGTTCTGTGCCCGGTATGTAGCATCCCATGTTGTGTCCCCCTTTTATTCTTCGATTGTTTTTAAGAATGCCTCATAGGCTCCGGCGTCCATCAATTCCTCCTTGTCGGTGATATCGCTCACCTTGATGAACCAGGCGTCGTAGGGAGCTTCATTGATGGCTTCCGGGGTGTCCAACAGGTTGTCGTTGATGGCGTCCACCACGCCGGTGAGCGGGGAGTACACGTCGGAAACGGCCTTTACGGATTCCACGTCTGCAAAAGGCTCGCCTGCGGACACTTCGTCGCCGGCCTCAGGCAGATTCACAAAGACCAGATCGCCCAGCGCATCCTGGGCGTAATCGGACAGGCCCACAAGCGCGGTGCCGTCCTCCTGCATTTTGATCCACTCGTGGGATTTGGTGTACATTAAATCGTTGGGAAAATTCATCGTATTACCTCCTGGGGAAATTGTTTTAATAGTTTATGTTAAAATGGATCAGGATCTCTTATAGAACGGCAGCTTGACGATCTCGGCGGCTACCCGGCGGCCTCTCACGTCCACCTCCACCGCGGTGCCCGGCTCCTTGTAGGCGATATCCAGTAACGCCATGGCCACGGGATAGCCCAGATAGGGACAGTGGGTGCCGGAGGTGGTGACGCCGATCGGTTCTCCGCCGGCGTACACGGCCTGGTGTTCCCGGACGATACCGCGGCCGGTCACCTTTAAGCCCACGCGCTTGCGGGTCAGGGGGCCTTTGGCCTCGATGGCCTTCTTGCCGATGAAGTCCTCTTTATCCATCTTGACGAACATGCCAAGGCCCGCCTCCTTGGGGGTGATGGCGTCGTCCATCTCGTGGCCGTACAGGGGCATGGAAGCTTCCAGGCGCAGGGTGTCGCGGGCTCCCAGCCCGCAGGGGATCAGTCCCTCGTCCCGTCCATGTTCCATGAGCAGACGCCACAGCCTGGGCGCATCCTCGGACGCCAGGTAGATTTCCACGCCGTCCTCGCCGGTGTACCCGGTCTTGGAGATGATGCAGTCCATGCCGTCGATGGTGCAGTGGAACTTGCAGGTGTAATATTTCTCCGGGATGTCCTCCTCCCTTGCCACCTTCCGTAAAATGTCCATGGCTTTGGGACCCTGCAGGGCCAGCTGGGCGACGGAGGCGGAGATGTCGGAGAGCTGGGCTTCGCCGGATACGTGGGCCTTCATCCAGGCGTAGTCCTTATCCTTGTTGGCCGCGTTTACCACGATGAAATAGCAGTCGTCCCGCACCTTGTAGACGATGAGGTCGTCCACCACGCCGCCCTCCTCGTTGCACATGGGGCTGTAGCGGGCCTGGCCGCAGGCCATCACGGTGTAGTCGTTGGTCAGCAGATGGTTCAGGTTCTTTAACGCGTCGGGACCCTTTAAAATGATCTCGCCCATGTGGGAGACGTCGAACAGCCCGCATTTTGTGCGGACGGCCATGTGCTCCGCAATCACCCCCGTCCCGTACTGCACCGGGAGTAGGTACCCGGCGAAGGGAACGATCTTGCCGCCGCTCTCCACATGGATGTCATAGAGGGGCGTTTTTAAACCATTGGTTTCGGTTGACATAGAAATTATCCTCCTTTTGTGTTCGGATCGTGTTTGCCGCGGGAAAAGCGGTAGTTGAGACGTGCCGTGGGAAGTTTGTTAAATATAAAACAAAAAGCGCGCAGACAACGGAATGTTGTCTGTGCGCTCTGTCTCTTAACCTGAAAGATTGGGCTTCGTCGGTGCGTCATCGCTTTCCAGAGTTTCGTACGGTATCTGGTCCTTTTGCCTGAGAGTTTTTCGCATCCCCTTCGGCTCCGGGGCGAAAATCCATCCCGGCCTCTCCCAGATCCATCATCCGAATTTATACGGTTTTCATAAATTAATCTTATCATAGGATGGATTTCCCGTCAACATATACATGCCGCGTCTTTTGTAGAAAATGGACGCCCGATTTTTCCGTCTCCGTTTAAAAAAAGGGCTGGTAATCCTGGGGGAAGTAGTATATAATGAGCGGAGGAACACGGGGGCGACGGATTTTGATCAGATCGCCTCTTTATTTGAATGGTGATGGGCCGCCGGCGCAGCTTGCGGGCCATTGTTGTCAGGAAGAAAGAAGGTGACGTGGATGCACAAGTTTATGCGCACGGTTGGATTCAGTATGTACCAGAAAAAGCGGGATATGGAAGCGCTCTTAAAGGAGCTTGCCGCCCAGGCGGTGCGCACCGGCAGACTGGCGGAGAAGGACGGCAGTATGTTCTGCGAGCTGCGGGCCGAGCTGGCGGACGATATGGGCGTGGTGCTTGCCGGTGAGATGGACGAGGAAGGGAACTTCAGCCAGGAGTATTATTTCCCTTACGTGAAGAATACCGGGATTAGCTCTGCCGCCGAATGTTCCATCCAGCGTCACGCGGAGAAAGAGACCTACGCCGGGCTTTTGGACGAATACCGGGTGGGCATTTCCCTGATCTTTTATATGGAGAATTCCCTGGAGTACCGTCTGCGCAGACAGAACAAAGAGGTGACCGAGGCCAAGGGCGTTTCCCTGACCGGTCTGGCGGTTCAGGGCAAGATCCTTCTTCCGGTGCAAAAGACCAGGCAGCAGGCGGAGAACAGCCGCCAGGAGTCAAGGAAGCGGACGCGGCTCATCGAGGCGGCGAAGAACGGGGACGAGGACGCCATTGAGACGTTGACCATCGAGGACATCGACCTGTACTCCATGGTGTCCAGGCGGATTGCACACGAGGACGTCTACTCCATCATCGATACCTGCTTCATGCCCTGCGGCGTGGAATGCGACCAGTACGCGGTGATCGGCGAGATCACGGACATGGAGATCAAGACCAACCGCATGACCGGCGAGGAGGTCTATAATCTGAAGCTGGACTGCAACGACATGCAGTTTTACGTGGCCATCAACAAGAAGGATCTGCTGGGCGAACCCCTGCCGGGCCGCAGGTTCAAGGGCCAGGTTTGGATGCAGGGCACGGTGGAATTTTGACTTGATTTTTTTTGAAAAATAGGATACTATAGAAAGCGGACCATACGGCGTATGCCGTATGATCCGCGTAGTATATTTATAAGAGATGTTTCTGTAGCTCAGCAGGATAGAGCGTCCGCCTCCTAAGCGGCAGATTGTTCGATTCCTTCGAGCAGTGAAAATTGCATAAATCTTAAAAATGTCTCAGTAGCTCAGCTGGATAGAGCACACGCCTCCTAAGAGAACTTAGAGCGCTCGCTTTTTGGGGATTCGCCCCGCAAAATTTAATACGTGTTTCTGTAGCTCAGCAGGATAGAGCGTCCGCCTCCTAAGCGGAAGGCCAGCGGTTCGAATCCGCTCAGGAACACCAGACAGCCCGCCGAAAGCCTTGATTTTACTAGGTTTTCGGCTTTTTTGTTTTTGGTGAACCTTTAAAAATCTGCTAATAAAATTGTGTCCTTGCTAATAAAATCAGGTCTGCTAATACGAGGCGAACGGTTTTGGGCTGTTTTTTCATGAAATTCTGTTTGCTAATAAAATGCCCCTTTTCAAATCCTGGTGCTGCGATTTGGGGGCTGATTTGCTAATACGGTTTTTCAGCCCCTGATTTTTTCTGCTAATAAAATTATTCTTTATTAGCAGGCTGGACAGACCGGACGACCTGCATTAGCAAATCCGGATTGGTCTGTAACAGGGTTTGCAGCGCCTGGGCTATGGCGCCGGCCTGGGCGCCGCTGGTATCGCCAATGTCTCCTTTTGTTTCTTCCAGGCCGCCGCCAAGAAAATCATCCATCTTTTGGGCAAGCTTTTCCCGGTTGTCCTGGAAGGAGTGTTTTCCGTAGCGCCGGGTAAGCATCTCCAAGTTTGCCCAGCCTCCGGCCTGCATGACCGAGTTATAATCTCCGTGGGATACAAATAGCTTTGCCGTGGCGCTTGTGTGACGGAGGCTGTGGAAGACGATTTCTTCCGGGTTTATTTCCGGATCGTTCATTTCTACCAGAATCTCTTTGAAGCGCTTGTTTAAATGCTCGGTCATCATCGGGCGGCCGTTAGCCTGGCAGATTACCAGATTGTAGTCTATGTAGCCATCGGAACCTAATTCTGCTTTCAGTTTCTCCTGCATTTGCTTCAGGAGCTGCAGTGCGTTTAAGACAATCTGCGGAATGTCTACATCACGCGCGGAGTGGTCGTTCTTTGGCTGCTTTAAGACAATACAGGTTTTCGCTCCGGGTATCAGATTGGGAAACTTGAACAGTATCCTTACTTTGGGCAGTTTCAAGTTTTTCTTGCTGATCCGGTCAATGGCTCTGTCAATGTGAAACGTCATTTTCTCATAATGTACACGGTCCCATTGCAGCCCTCCGATTTCGCCGCCGCGGATGGTACAGCCTATCGCAATCAACACGGCGCAGTGAATCAGGTAGTAATCGTAGTTGTCGGTCCGGCAGGTGAATTTTAAAACCTTCAGGATTTGGCTCGGCTCCAGGACTACCCGCTCCTTTTCCTTATGTTCCGGAAGTGTCACATTAAGGAATGGATTCTTTTTCCTGTAATCCCAGCGCACGGCCAGATTAAAGGCACAGCGCAGGACTTTGTGAATGTCGTGGATGGTGGAAGCGGTGATCCGCTCTCGCGTGGGTTTCCCCATATTGGTGGCCGGCTCCGCCTCTGTCTCTAAAAAATGGTAATAATCGTCAATCATCTTTGTTGAGAGAGAAAAAAGCTTTTTATCGCCTATGTAGGGATGAACATAGTTTTCCAACAGTCCTATGTTACCATCATAGGTTGAGGCCGACCATTTTTTTGCCCCGTATTTTTCTATGAACTCATAGAGAAATTCGCTGACGGTCATTTCTTTCAGATGATTTTCTGAATCGCCACCTCCTGTCTGCTGTGCCTGTTCATGCTCAATTTTTGCCTTCATGGCTTTTGCCGCGGAATACGTCAATCCGGATTCCCATTTTTGCTGACGCTTTTTTCCTTCCCCTTCGTAGTAAACTACGGAATATGTTTTACCTCGCTTTACGATAGATGCCATACTGATTCTCCTTCTTATGTGTGTGTGTCAAGCCATTCATCAAAGGAGGGCTTTGAGACTCTGACATATTTGCCAACCTTGACCGTCTTAAAAAGTGACTGTTTACAAAGGTTGTATGCCATGCTGCGGCTAATCTGCAGAATGTCTGCTATCTCTTGAACCGAGTAGGTTCGCTTTTCTGAAACGGCTTGTTTGTCATGGTTAAATTCTCCAACTGCCATGTTTACTCCTTTCTTTTGCAGTTGAAGAGGGAATCAGCATAATCCCTGTTTGTTGCTCTCCATATATCTTATACGAGGTGAACCTACGACTTTTCAACTGCAATTAGCATATTTTTTAAATAGTAATGTTTTGAATGAACACTCCAGGTCATTTCCTGCGCCAAAGTTATGCCGCGTATTGGCAGGCTGTGCTATGCACGGATTAAGAAACGGGCACGCTCATAGGATCGTCGCATACTGTCCGGAACACCTGTATAACTCCTGGAATGGGGTATGGAATTGTCAAGGTGCATAAAGAGAAAAAACAATATCTGGTATTGCGATTTTAAGCTATACACTAAATAAATAGGGGAAGGCGGGGATATTTCTGCAGAATGGAAAAATTTATTTTCATAGTGTGAGAAACTATATATTGCTTCATTTCTATCGGGTTCTTTGATATAATTGTTTCAACCAGAAATTGGGGAGGTGGTGCTGGATCGATGAATCGTATTGTGCTGATACAATCACTGAAACAACTGTGGGGAATGATTGTGCTGGAATATAAATATCACGGCAATCTCCCCAATATCGAAAATTATCGTTCAAAAGAAACGTATTCTCTGCCATTTCACGGTGAATGGGTGGTTGCAAATGGCGGAGTAACTGAAAAAACCTCCCATTCGTGGGAGATACCAACGCAAAGATATGCCTATGATTTTGTGATATTGGATGGCGCAGGGAGCAGCTTTCAGGGGGAAGAGACAGAGGCGGGTTCTTTTTATTGTTATGGCCGGGATATTCTGGCTCCGGCAGACGGCATGGTTGTAGAAATCTGTACCGGGAATCCTGATACCGGAATCACGAAAAACCGGACCGCTTTCTGTCATGCGCGGGATATCAGAGGGAACTATATCCTGATACACCACGCTGAACAGGAATACTCATTGCTGGCCCATTTGAAACCGGATAGCATACGGGTGGCTGTGGGGCAGACCGTGAAAAGGGGAGAAAAGATTGCGGAATGTGGAAATTCCGGTAATACATCGGAGCCGCATCTTCATTTCCAGGTGCAGTTGGGGCAAAGCTTCTATTCCTCCCCGGGGCTGCCGATTGAGTTTGAGAATATAAGTGTGAGAGCAACTCCGAATTATGAAAAATTTGATGACAGGTATTTGAAGAAACATGGTGGGAATTATGAACCGCCATATATCGAAGTTGGACAGACAGTTAGTAACATAAATCGGGATTTGAAAGGAGATATAGAATATGCAACATAAGTGTAAAATAACGGTTTTAGAAACAAAAGTCTTCTCAGAATACCAAGAAAAATATCTTGCTGACCCAAAATCAGGACCATGCCCTTGCTTTAAAGCTGGAGACACTTTTATGTTAGAAAGAAACAGTAAACGTGACGATTTTTATCATTTGATGGATGGAAAATTTTGTGGTGAAGCGTGGGACGCAATCAGTAGGTATGTATATACCGCCTTACAAGGTGGGTCTATAATGCACCAGTGGACAAACGATGATAGGATGATGATTGCTTGTTGTAATGATGGAACTAGACCAGTAATTTTCAAAATCGAGAGAATTGATATTCCGGAGACAGATAAAGAAAAAGAGTGGCTTGAAAAACAAAACTTTGCCAATACTGCAAGTGATGCATATACTGGGTAGTTTAACAAATTCAATTCCAGTTTATTGGGGAGTTGAAAATCGGAAAGGGGTAATGGCCTATGAAAATGCCAGCAGAACGTATTGATACCATAATGTTTGCCCCTTGTGGAATGAATTGTAAGGTTTGTTATAAGCACTGCTACCATAAAAAGCCATGCTCCGGGTGCTTGAACAGCGATAAAGGAAAGCCGGAACATTGCCGCAAATGTAAGATAAAAGATTGTATCAAAGACAAAGGATTATCCTATTGTTTCGAGTGTTCCGATTACCCATGCAAGCTGATAAAGAATCTTGAAAAAAGCTACAACAAGAGGTATCAGGCAAGCCTTATGGAAAATAGTGAGTTTGTCCGGCGGCATGGAGTAGAGGTCTTTATGGAAAAACAGAAAGAAAAATATACGTGTACAAAATGCGGCGGTATTATTTCTATTCACGATAGAGAATGCAGCGAGTGCCAGGAAAAGATGAAAGATTGAATTTTCCGTTTGAAGAGGAGAAAAAAGACTTAAAAACCAGGAGAAAAGTGTTCAAATTGAAGAAAAAAGGTGAGATTTTAGGTATCATATTGCTTTTGATTATGGGGATAGCCCTTATTGCTTTTTCCGTCAAGCCTCCGCAATTCCTTGTGTTCTTAAATGGGAATTCATGGAGAATAGGGAGCGCAATCATAGGGATTTTTTTCATTACGGCAGGGGTGCTAAATATATTCCGCCAGAAAAAGTAGTCTGTGGATATTTTAATCAGAGCGATTGATATGAGGTGAAATTGAAATGAAATTTAGAAGATTAACAACCAGCGGGCATGAAATGTATAAGAAGGCGATGGACTTATACGAAGTCAGCTTCCCGGAGCACGAGCAGAGAGAACGTCATCTACAGGCCGATATTATGGTAAATGAAGAATACCACTTTAATTTGATCTACGATAACGATATCTGGGTTGGTGAAATTTTCTGGTGGGAAACGGCGGAGTTTATCTATGTGGAGCATTTTTGTATCCTGCCGGAGATGCGCGGCAGGCGGTATGGACAGAAGGCATTGGCACTTTTAGATGAAGAGGGGAAAACAGTCATTCTTGAAATTGACCCTCCGGTTGATGATGTATCCATCCATCGGAAAGTGTTTTATGAGCGTTCAGGATTTGAGGCCAATGGGTTTACTCATGTTCACCCGCCCTATAAAAAGGGGTTCAATGGGCACAGCCTTGTTGTAATGTCCAGTCCTACACTGCTGTCAGAAGCAGAATATCATGCTTTTAACAGTTATTTGAGAACCGTTGTAATGCAGAGTTAAAGTCCGGTATCCAGGCAGTAAGACACCTCTATCACTGATTTGATAAGACGTCTTACTGCCTTTGTTATCTTTTATATCAATCGAATATGGCTATCGGTGTTCTTCCAAAAACCGTACACATGCCTTTTCCATCCGTTTCAGTCCAGGTTCTTCTATTGGGAAATGTCCGGCGCCTTCCAAAATCACCGTCTGTTTTTCGCAGGCCAGGCGGTTGTAAAAAAGATTACTTAGCTTTATATCGGTCCAGCGGTCATCTCCCGGATGTGCCAAAAGAATCGGGCACACTGTAAAATGTTCAGGTTCCGTCTTTATTTCCGGATTCAGCATGGAATATATAAAATTGATAGGGACTCTTACACCGGCGGATTTCGCATCTTTCATAAGTATCTCAACAAGCTCTTTATGATTGGCAATGGCGTTCATATTTCCAATCCACTTCATTGGAACCCTCACACGGCCGGCAAATATTTGGGCGGCTGCCATGAGGGGCTTTGCCATAATTCCCATGAGCGGGTTGTTAGCCGAGTTTCTGATGACGGCCTTCTCCCGCTGATCGAGAATACAGGAGACAATCAAGCCTCTGATATTCCGGCTTTCACAGGCGACCTGATAAGCCAGCATACCTCCGGCGCTGAACCCAAACAGGAAGATGGGTAAGCCGTCTTTGCCCTGATAGTATTTTGCGATTTCCGCACCACATGAAACCCATGTGTCATACGTTATATCCCCAGTATAGCGGGTGCAGCCATATAAAGGCAGATCCGGACAGATTACTTCAAAACCGGCTCTTGCCAGTGGCAGGGCAATACAGGAAAGCAATCTTCCATTTCCACCGACACCATGAAACAGTATAAGCCGGGCCTTGGGCAAATCTGGTTTGTAATGGTCGATATGTATGTCCATGTCAAGTATGGGTATAAAATATTCTTCCGGCAGATTATCTGCGGCCAGGCGGTTGGCCTGTGGTAAATATGGCTGAATTCTTTCCCAATATGGATCACAATGATAGGTTTGTATGGTTTATTCCTCCCCGCTCGTTAAAAGTTACTGCCACACTTGTGGCACTTATGATTTTATAGTACAATAAGGCTATCGTCAACCATGTTGGAACAAGTTCCACAAAACTCATAAAATGTGGCAGGAGGCATTATGAAAGCGCTGAAAGAAAATCCGGTCGCTGTCCAGTCAAAGCAAATGCTGTTAAACGCGCTGCTTGAATTAATGGAGAAAAAGGCATATAGCAGCATATCAATTAAAGAATTGGCAGAATGTGCTGGGCTTGACAGAAAAACCTTTTATAGAAATTTTGATTCTAAAGAGGAGGTGCTGTACTTACGTCTGCAGGAAATGTGCCAGCTCTATATAAAGGAATTGCGGGGATTGCCGCGGCTTACCTCGTATGCGGGAACGAAAGCATATTTCGAGATCTGTATGCAGCACGTACATTTTTTCATGCTGCTTAAAAAGAATAATCTGCTTCCGCTGGTATTAATAAAATTTGATGAATATTTGTCGGAGTTGAACACCCTCTTTCTTAGCAATCCTTTATACAGAGAGAAATCTCCATATGAACTATACTATCAGGCCGGGGGCTTTTGGAATGTCACAATCCGCTGGCTGGAGGGAGGGACTAAGGAGAGTCCGGAAGAAATGGCACGGATAATCGGCTCTATCATGCCGCCATTAGAAAACGAGGGCTAAGTATGACAGAAATTTAGATGAATTTTAATTGGTACAGATATGTGAAAAGGCTCCGGGGAATAAAATCTCCGGAGCCTTTTCTGCTTTTTAAACCCTAAACTGCCTGATACACTTCAACAACGTAATGCTAAGTTCCTGGAACAAATCTTCATCATAGCTGCCGTTAATAATGGAGTTCTTGATAAGCAGCGGCCGGTACATATTCATGATTTCAGCAATAGCCGGGTCATTTCCAATCTTTGCCTGTTTCAGTAGTTCCTTAAAATCCATCTCTGTCCTCTCCCATCTTTCGTTTGATTTTCTGAACGGTACGGTAATAAATAGCGGCTGCGCCTTTATAGGTGATTCCTAATTCTGCGGCCAGTTCCTCAAAACCCTTGTCCTCCAGGGCATGGGAAAGAAATACGTGCCGCTCCCGCTCTGTGATCTGTTTCAGAGCGGATACAAGCGCATCGTTCTCCAACTGCATAAGCAGCGGTAAGTTACTATGTAGTTGTTTGTCAGATTCTAAATACCAGGCTTCGTCCTCCATACAACATTCCATACGGAGCCTTCTGTTTTGCTGGTTCATGTAGTCTTTCCTGCGCCGGTTTACAGCCGTTACCAGGTATGATGTAAAACGGTTCTGCAGTATCTCTGCTTCTCCTTGTCCATTATTCCTCTGCCACATGGCTTGTCCTCCCTTTTCAAGAATTTTTGTAAGATTCTTGAAAAATGGAGGCCCACGGCAGCGGGCAGGAACCTTGAAACAGAGAAAGCAGCCTTTTTCACGCATGTATGCGTAAACGGCTGCTTTTCTGATTGATACATTGAGAAGTTCAATAGTAAGCCTATCACTTCTTAGATGTGCCGATATCCGTACAAATACAGATACTTTTTCGTGAAGTGATATAAAAAGTCCTATTGGGTCATGTATCCTGAAAGCTGTGTGTCGTGGAGCTGTATGGCTTTTGAACAGCTCAATGTTGTGGATATATCTATCCATAACATTGCTCCTAGCCCGCAGCTATGCGGACGGCACACAGGCGGCGTCTCATCCTCTCTCATGTTTAGGATTTGGCAACATGAGCTGCCACCCTGCCGATATATATAATTGTGGGTTCCAAAATAATGTGGGGATTCCCTGTAAAAAAACAGGGAGATCCTGACATTTTATAAATGACAAGTCCCCCTTTGACATATCAGTATTTAATTGTGGTGTTACAGCCTTGTATATTCCTCCCGAATTATTATTCCGTTGCCATAGTTAAATTTTATCGAAAAAGTGTTAGATAAACGTGAGTTGTTTGTGAGTAAAGTATAAGAGCGTTCGACAAATTTCGCGTTCAGCACATTTAAGCTATAAAAGCGTATAAGTATAAAGACAGTATAAATTTTTTATAAATAAACAAATTTCGGCTTGCGATTCCCCCTGCGCTCCCGTATAATAGGCCCAATATCTGCTATACGGAAAGGAGGAATTATATACCATGGACAACGCCGCAGGCGACGCTGCCCCGTGTACATATTTAAAAAAAACGATTTGTTATGACATTACGCACATCTTGCGCCCTTTTGTGGTTAAGATGTGCTTTTTTCGTGGGAAAAACGTTTCAGGCGGAATTCCGATGGTGAAATTATGAATGGCTTACTACAATATTTGAAAGGGCAGCCCCCAGGCCGTTTAATTACGTTAGGATTTGCTTCTGTCATCCTGCTTGGAACTATCCTGCTGCTGCTGCCAGTGTCCGTGAACCCTGGCATGGAAGTCGGGGTGATTGACGCGCTGTTTACATCTACAAGCGCGGTTTGTGTCACAGGGCTTATTGCCATAGATACCGCCGACCATTTTACTGTGTTTGGGCGGGCTGTGGTGGCCCTGCTGATTCAGATTGGCGGGCTGGGTGTTACCTCGGTGGGCGTAGGGTTTATTCTGGCGGCCGGGAAACGGGTAGGCTTTAAAGGACGGTTGCTGGTGAGGGAAGCCCTGAACGTGGACAGCTCCAAGGGAGTGATCCGGCTGATTAGGGCAATCCTGCTTATGACACTGTTCTTTGAATCCGTGGGAGCGGTTCTTAGCTTTCTTGTGTTTGCCCAAGATTATCCGCCTTTAAAAGCTATGGAAATCAGCATATTCCACGCGATTGCGGCCTTTAACAACTCCGGCTTTGACATTTTGGGCGGGCTGCAGAATCTGATACCATATCAGTCTGATGTACTGTTGAACCTGGTTACCTGCGGCCTGATTATTTTTGGAGGACTTGGCTTCCTGGTTATCCTGGACGTGCTGAAAATGAGGTCTTTTAAAAAGCTGTGCCTTCATTCAAAGGTTGTTATTACAACTAGCGCCATTCTGCTGGTGGTTGGAACACTGCTTTTGAAGGTGACCGAGAATATATCTTGGCTGGGGGCGTTTTTTCAGAGCGTTTCGGCGCGAACGGCGGGATTCTCTACATATCCAATCGGGGAATTCTCAAACGCGGGGCTATTTACGCTGGCAATGTTAATGTTTATCGGCGCTTCTCCGGGATCAACGGGCGGCGGTATCAAGACAAGCACATTTTTTGCTTTGCTTATGTCGGTGAGAAGCCTTATGACAAAAAAGCATTATGGGGCATTTCACAGGAGTATACCGGCGGAAGGGATTTCCAAGGCTTATATGATTGCGTTTCTTTCCCTGCTGGTGGTGTGCGGCGGCACGTTCCTGCTCTGCGTTCTGGAACCGGAATATACGTTTATTCAACTGATGTTTGAGGTTACATCGGCTTTTGGCACGGTGGGACTTTCCACCGGTATTACGCCGGGGCTGGGGAATATGAGCAAGCTGGTGATTATTCTGATTATGTTTATCGGCAGACTGGGGGCCTTTACCCTCGCGTCTATGTGGGTATGCCGGCCGGCGCCTCATGCCCGGTATATAGAAGAATCCATTATCATAGGATAGGAGCTGTCGGAAAGCAATTATCAAACACACCCAAAGGAGATACGAATGAAAAATTTGAAGCACACCACGTTCGGCGTGATTGGACTTGGCCGTTTTGGGACGGCGTTGGCGAAGAGCCTTGCAAAAGCAGGGAAGGAAGTCATTGTGGTTGACTGTAATGAGAGCAAGGTCAGGGAGCTGCGGCATTATACGGAACACGCATTTGTCGCGGAGGATTTGACGAAGGAGACCCTGGAAGATATAGGAATACAGAATTGTGATACGGTTATTATCTGCATTGGAGAAAGGATTGACACCAGTATCCTTACCACCTTAAACGTGGTGGGCCTGGGTGTCCCCCGCGTGATCGCCAAGGCAATCAGCCGCGACCAGGGGGCCGTGCTTGAAAAAATCGGGGCGGAGGTTGTCTACCCGGAACGGGACATGGCGTTGAGGCTGGGGAAACGGCTGGTATCCCATAATTTTCTGGACTACATCTCGCTGGACAACGAGGTGGAAATACAGCAGATTCCTGTCACATCAAAAATGGCCGGAATCACTGTGCAGGAATTTAATATACGGCAGCGGTACGGTTTGAATATCATTGCGATTGAACGGGAACATATCACGGATATCGAGGTGTCACCGCAGTACCGCTTTAAGATGGACGATATCATTGTGGTGATTGGGAAGGTTGAAAAAATTAAACGGTTTGAGATGGATATAGAGGATTAGACGTGATGAAGTAACGAGGCAATAGGTGCTTTCATATATACAGACAAGAAGACTGCCAGCGGCTTCCCAGGGGGGAGGAGAGTTAGCCGTTGGCAGTCTTCTTTATCTATTCTAAATCCTGCGTGAAGCGCAGAGTTAGAACCTAGTCAAAATTCACATCTCCGACCGGAAGCGCCATAATTTTCCCTTTTTTCAAAATACAGCTATATGTGAACATTCCCAGGCACCCGGCAGCGAATAAAATTCCTATGGGATACGCTACGGAGGTAGACAGGCGCATCCCCTCTTCTGCCATTAAAATGTATGTACAGGATACGGCTGACATAAAGGTTGCCGGTAATGCGGTCACTAAGTAGGCTCTGCCACGCTTTAACAAGTACACGCTGGCTGCCCAGAGGGCAATCATAGCCAGAGTCTGGTTACTCCAGGAGAAGTATCTCCAGATAATCTGCACGTCAATCTGTGTAAGGAAAGCGCCGACGCCTAACAACGGAACGGTCAGCACCAGGCGGTTTTTAATGGGCTTCTGGTCGTAATTGAACCAGTCCGCCAGGGTAAGGCGGGCGCTCCGGTAAGCGGTATCCGCGGAAGAGATTGGGCAGGCGATAACGCCAATCATTGCAATCACCGCGCCAACAGGCCCCAACAGGGTAAAGCAGATTTCATATACAACGGATGCCTGACCCTGTCCGAGAGCGGCCAACAGTCCGCCCGTGCCATTATAGAACGCGGCTCCCGCAGCGGCCCAGATCAGGGCGATAATGCCCTCTGCAACCATGGCGCCGTAGAACACATTTCTTCCACTCTTTTCACTTCTCATACACCGTGCCATCAGCGGGGACTGGGTGGCATGGAATCCGGAAATAGCGCCGCAGGCTACGGAGATGAACATAACCGGCCAGATAGGGGTTCCGTTCGGGTGAAGGTTCTGCAGGGTGATTTCCGGAATCGTGTAGTTGCCGCTGAATAAAATCATGCCGCCAACACCAAGGGCCATTACAATCAGGCAGATTCCGAAAATAGGATATATTTTTCCGATCAGCTTATCAATCGGTACAAAGGTTGCAAAGAAGTAATAGACAAGAACAACTATCAGCCAGAAATTCATGTCCAGCACTTCCGGGGTCAGCATCGCCAGTAAGTTGGCCGGGCCGGTGGAGAAGCTGACGCCAACCAGGACCAGAAGAACGACGGAGAATACACGCATGACCTGTTTCATGCCGTTTCCCAAATACATGCCAGTAAGCTCGGATACGCTGGCTCCTTTGTGGCGCATGGACATCATGCCAATCATGTAGTCATGGACGCCGCCGCCTAAGATGGTTCCCAGGGTAATCCACAGGAATACGGACGGTCCCCAGGCAGCTCCGGCCAAGGCTCCGAAGATTGGCCCCAGTCCTGCAATGTTTAATAGCTGGATCAGGAAGATACGGGCGGTTCCCATGGGTACATAGTCAGCCCCATCTTCCATTGCGATTGCCGGTGTGCGGCGGTCATCCGGCCCGAATACTTTTTCAGCAAATTTACCATAAACAAAGAAACCGCCGATTAACAGGAACAGACAGACAAAGAAACTAATCATACGTTACGCCTCCTTCTTTTTTTTTGATTTGTTTTATGGTCTTATTATACAGAAATCATAGAAAATGAAAATATTTTTTGTGGGAAATGTGAAGTTCGGCGCGTAAACAGCAGACTTTGGCGCAGATAAAAAGAGGGGCTGGCCTATTGGAGGAAAAGGAAAAAGGACCGCCCCGGAGGACAATCCTTATATTTTCATTCGCTGCCGGAAGATTTTTGTCTTTTCTCTTCCGATAGGAAAAATTTCAGTGCCGCAGCCATTCAGCTTCAAGGCTAGCCCGTTGTTGGCCCAGGGGAAGACTTCGGAGACATAGGCAAGGTTGACGAGATAGCTCTTATGGATTCGGAAAAAACCGAGGTGGGACAGTCTCTTTTCGTAATCTCCAATCAGGACGTTTTCCGCATAACCGCCTGTCCGGGTATGAATCATACAGCCCCGGCCGCTGGTTTCTATGTAGATAATATCTTTCGTGTCTGTGAATATTACCTTGCGGTTAAAGCTGATGGCTATTTTGCTTTCCATCGGGTCGGAAAAGGACGGCGCTCTATTGGAAACAGCCATACATTTTTTCATGACGGTTCGCAGGCGGTCCGGCTCAATGGGTTTTAATATATAATCCGCCGCGCCCAGTTCAAAGGCTTTGACTGCGTAATCCGAGTAGGCGGTGGCAAAAACAACCGGCACGTCCGGAAGGATTTTCTGCATGGCAGCAGCCAGGGTGGTTCCATCCATGTCGTTTAGGTTGATATCCAGGAAAGCCAGAGAGATATCCGGGGTTGAGAGGAAAAGCTCCAGGGCCGCCGCCCCGCTTGCGGCTTCCAGTATCTCGGCTTCCGGCAGGATATCCGTTATCAGAAATGACAGTTCACTCCGGGCTGGGCGTTCATCATCTACTACTGCTATTTTCATCCATAGTACCCCCTGACTTCATTTGTATCTATTTCTTCTGGCGGTTTCCAATCCTCGGCTTTGGGAACGGTATCGGCTTTGGGAATCAGAAATGAAACTCTGGTTTCCCCATCTATATGCTGAATGGTAAGACCGCCTGACGGTCCAACTATTTTTTTCAGCCGGGTGTGGACGTTATAAAGACCATAGGACTTTCCGGGTTCCCGGCCGGATAGAATAGCTTCTGTAATAGCTTCCGGGATTCCGGGACCGTGATCGGCTACTTCAATCTTTATCCCATCTGGTGTCTGACGGGCGCGGATCGCAACGGTTCTAAGCCCTGACCTGTCGGCGCCATAACGCACGGCATTCTCCACTAACGGCTGTAAGATGAAGGACGGGATAAGACAGTTTAGTTGTTCCGGCACATCTGTCTCTATCTGCAGGTTTTCTTCAAAACGTGCCTGTTCCATTTCCAAATAGCGGAGAACCTGGTACAGCTCTGTATGTAAATCTGTCATTTCGTGATGTGGCTCCAAGGTCTGCCGGTAATAAACGGAAAGCGTCCGGGACAGCTCCCTGGCCCGCTCCGGGTTCTCCCTGCACATACAGGAGATAGTGTTCAGCGCGTTATGCAGGAAGTGGGGATTGACCTGGGAGCGCAATGCCCTTATTTCCGCTTTGCGGCGCAGGCTTTTCTCATAGTTTAAATCCGCCAGCTCCAACTGGGTGGAAAACAGGGCGGAGAGATTTTCTGCAAAGACAATGCGGGACTGGGTTCTGTGCCAGCGCTTTTTATAAAACAGACAGAGACAGCCGGATACCTGGCTCCTGCTTGTCAGGGGAACCGCTGTCAAAACATAATTTTTAATAACAGGAGCAAGGGGATCGGAGGAGCTTACCTCCGATACACAGATGGTTTTGTGCTGCTCCATGGCGGTTCTGATAGGGGTGTTGAACAGATTGTCAACCGCGGTAAAGTCTCTGTTTCCGGGAGAACAGGAAAATGCCAGGACGTGTTCCCGGTCGGTAATCATGACAGCCGAACAGGTGGTAGACTGGAAGATAATATCAGCCGCCGCCTTTATATCCGCTGGATTGTCCAGCCCCTTGCGAAGATGGGGCAGGCATTGGCTTGCCACATGCAACGCCAGGCTGATTCCGCTGGTTTTTTCATTATCCTTTTCCATGGACAGCGCCCGGAACGTTCCGATAAATACCACCATACCGCAGGAGTTTAATATAATCATTGGCAGCGCAATCTCTTTCACCACGTCGAGGGCGGCGGAAAATGGACGCGCAATCAAGAGGATCAGGAGCATCTGGCAGACTTCCGTAACAGCGGTGAGCAGAAACAACATGCCATTGTCCCATTTCCCGCGGTGGAAATACTTGGAGCAGACAACGCCTATCACACCCTCTGCCATTGTGGACACCGCACAGGCCGCGGCAGTCAGCTGCCCCGCCTCGTAAAAGTACCGGTGGATACCGCCAATCAGCGCGGCTCCAATCCCGATTACGGGTCCACCCAGCAGGCCGGCGGACAGGACGCCGATTACCCGGGTATTAACGATAGCGCCTCCTGTCTCTATTCCGGTATAAGTGGCGAGTATGCTGACAAAGCCAAACAGGGCGGCTGTCAGAAGCTGGCCTGGGATTGATAAATTTTCGCACGTTAACATATTTCTGACAGTGGGGATTCTGGTCAGAATGAAGGCCAGGAAGATTAGAAAGCCGATATTGAATAGCAGGGAGAGGAAAAGGTTGTCCGGCATGGATAAGGTGCTCCTTTCCGATACTGTAAATATGGGTTGTTACATTAATTTTAACATGAAAATACCTGTGTCACAAATATATTTTTTATGAATTTAACACGGGATAAGGAGGTTATCCTTTAGAGGAACAGAAAAATACCCCGTGTCAAATACACACGGGGCTATGAGATGTTTTTAAATAGTTCTAAGAAAAGTTCCCGCTGTTTTCCGGTCATAGACGACCAGCGTTTTAACACTTCTCTCTGCTCTGGTGAGAGACATACTAAGTCATCACTTTCAGCAAAAAATTGGGACAATGAAATGTTACACCCCTTACAAATTTTTTCTAAAGATTGAATCGTTGGAGTCTGATTTTTCCGATACCAAGTTGATATGGTTGACTGTGACAAATTTGAATGTACAGCTAATTCATATTCAGACCAGTTGCGTTCTAAGCGGAGCCGCGTAATTTCCCCAAGTATATCTTTAACTATGCCCACCTCATTTCCGTACTGTTTTAGTACGTTTATTATACTTTGTCCAAAAACAAAAGAATAATTAGTTTGGACGTATAAAATATTCGTCATGAAACACTATGGAATGGCTATTGCATGTTTTTAAGCAAGTCCATGATGATTTGCTGCTGCTTCTTATTTAATGTTGACCAGTTATCCAACATGTCTTTTTGCTCTGGGGTGAGTGAGATAGCGTCCTCTCCTTCGGCAAAGAATTGGGCCAGTGTAATGCCAAAGCCATTACATAATTTGTTTAATGTTTGGATTGTTGGAACTTGCTTCTTACGATACCAATTTGAGATTGTCGATTGAGATAATCCCGAATGTTTTGATAAGTCATATTCAGACCATTTGCGTTCCAAGCGGAGCCTTGTAATCTCCTCAAGTACATTTTTCATCTACTTGTCCTCCGTACTTCGTCATTGCGAATATTATACTTCGTATAAAACTTGATTTTTAGTTGTTCATGAAGTATAATTTATACGTTCTAAAACAGTATGGGGTTATTTGTGGCACATGAAAAGAGGAGAGGATAAAACGAAGCTATGAATGTAAAAAATGAATTAAAGGCACTGGCAGAACGAATGTTTAACGACGAATTGCTGGGCACGCTTCTTGAAGCGTATCAGCAGGAGGCAAATGAGGATGGTTATGGAATCGTTGAGAAAGAATACAGTGAGGGAACAGAGGCGCTATCCACTATTTTGAACGAAGAACAAAAGACGGCCTTAATTAAGATGGAAAAGCTATGTGAGGAAAACATCAGGTATGGCGTTAAGTTTGGATTTGCAAGCGGTGTATTTGCAGGCTTTCAACAATTTTTTGTTGAGGAGACTACGAAACAGCCCTTTGAAGATTTTATAGACAACGAGATATTAAAAGAGCCAAACATAAAAAAACACGGCGGTTACTACCAGAGAAGATGTGAGCTTAATGATATTAATACCGCCCTGGAGGAGCAGCTTGACACAGACAATAGAGAGCACTTGATTTCTGTCTATTCCGCATGGGATAATCGGTTGTATGGCGTATTAAGACATTCGTTTTATATGGGATACCGATATGCAATAGAAATAATTAATCATGTAAAACCTCTTAGTGCGTCTATGAATATGATCGACAAAATTTTATTGACGGAGTATGAGCTGGGCTTTATCAGAACCCTGTCGGAGCAGGAGCAGAGGACAACCCAATGTACCGACGTCTAACCTCAAATTCAAAAACCACAATATACAGATAAAAAATATTGATTTATCCTATATATTGTGCTAAACTATCTCTGTAATTGATTTTTGTGCGTATCCTTCGGGTAAGGCAGATGTTTTGTATAATTCAAAATATCCGCATTGCACACGTTGTCAAGTTTGTATCTTCGTACCAGTAGTATTATTGCGCCCTTTAGGCCGATGATTTACTGGTTTTTTTATTTTCAGGGATTTTCTCTTATCTGCGAGAATGGCTGCGGTTCATAGAACGCTATGGACATCAGGTGATTAACCTTTAGCCGTCCTCGTTTTTTTGTTGCCCAAATGCCAGTATATGGCTTTGAGGATAAATTCTATCACTGAAAGGTGGAACGAAAATGAGGGTAAAACAGAAGCAAGGCTTTAGAGTCAATTCAAAAAGGAGGGTGATTTCACAACGCTGGAGTGCTAAAAACAAAAAGATGGAATTGCGGAAATGGAACCGCTGTGCAGTCGCAAAATCAGTTTTTATTCCCCGCAAAGCACGAAGGGGGTGTTAATGAATGACGGTGAGCAGCACCCTGAACAGGGAGCGGCATACTCCACTGGTGCTTGTGGAGACGGAGAATCTTCCGGAAGAAGAATGGCTTTCTTACCGGAGACGCGGAATCGGCGGCAGCGATGTGGCTTCCATTCTTGGCATATCACCATTTCGGACGGCCAGGGACTTGTACTACGATAAGCGAAACATTGTGTCGGTCAATGACAACGAAGAAAATTGGGTAGCCATGTCGATGGGACACCTTCTGGAAGATCTGGTAGGCAAAATATTTCAGCATAAAACCGGATTTGAAATATACCAGATAAAAAAGATGTTTTATCATCCCAAGTATCCGTTTATGCTGGCGGATATTGACTACTTTGTGACCCTGCCGGACGGTTCAACAGCCCTGCTGGAGCTGAAAACCACAAATTATAATGCCCGGGGTAAGTGGTGGCTGGATAAACAGGAAATCGTCCCGGCCTATTACGAAGCACAGGGACGGCATTACATGGCTGTTATGGATATTGACCGGATTTTCTATTGCTGCCTTTATGGCAATAATTTGAATGAGGTGATTATCCGTGAGCTGAAGCGGGATTTTGCTTATGAAGAAGAAATGATTTTTTTAGAGCAGGAATTCTGGCAGAATCATGTGCAGGCCCAGATGCCGCCGCCTTATACGGAAGACGGAGAGCTAGTCATAAAAAGCGTCCGCAGCCATGCCGGTCATGCGGATGAAAGCGCGTCAGTCATTGAATTTGATAAAAACATGAAGAGCAAACTGTTCCGTTTCCAGGAATTGCAGGAGCAAAAGAAAACCTATGAAGCGCCTGCGAAAAAAGTGAAAAGTGAAATGGAGCGTCTAAAGGCGCTGATGATTGCCGAGATGGGAACAAGCTGTACCGCTGTCTGTGAACAGGACGGTATCAGCTATACAATCACTTATAATCCGGTACGGGAGCCTGCCATAAGCAAGGATAATCTTATGCGCCTGAAATTCCAGTATCCGGAAATCTACAAGGAGTTTGTGACCGTTTCTGAATCCAGAAGGTTTCATATCGCGGTTTCGGCAAAGAAAGCGGCTTAGGTATAAATGGAGGATACGAAAATGAATTGTACCGGAACCTATGACAGAACCATATTTTATAATCCCGCAAATAAATACTGTATTATCAGTGTAAAAACTTCAGACCGGACAATCCCGGAGAACGCCCGCTCGCCTGTACGGAATAAGGATCACCTGATTCGCTTTATTGCCGTAGGATATGAGCTGCCCCGCACAGACGCGGTGGAGTTATCGCTGGAGGGGGAATGGGTGCTCAACAAAAAGCACGGTTATCAGTTACAGGTGGAGCAATGGCAGGAAATTGTTCCTAAAACCAGAAGCGGTGTGGAAGGATATCTTTCCTCCGGGCTGATTAAGGGAATTGGCCCCAAGATGGCCTCTGACATAGTAGCCAGATTTGGCGTGGGTGTCATTGACATTTTGGAACAACAGCCGGAACGTCTGCTGGAAATCAGAGGAATAACGGAAAATAAGCTGGAGGATATTAAAACCTCTTACGCGGAAAGCCGTATGCTTCGGGATCTGATGACCTTATTGGCTCCTTATAAACTGACGCCAAAGACAGCGTTGAAGATATACCAGCACTTTGGCCCTGCCAGCATGGAGATTCTAGAAAACGACCCCTTTGAGCTGTGCCAGATTTCAGGCTTTGGCTTCCGGCGGGTGGACAGTATCCGGCAGAAAAGCGGAGGTGATCTGCATGACCCCTTGCGTATCAAAGGCGCGCTTCTCTGTGTGCTGGACGAGGCAAAAAGGAAAAATGGACATTTATTCCTGCTGAAAAAGGATCAGATAAAGGCGGCCTTATGCCTGCTGAATGAAAAGATTCTGCTTCCCGGCCAGCGTATTCGGGAGCAGCAGGTGGCGGACATGCTGCAAGAGCTTATTTTAAGCGGAACCGTTGTGTCGATGAAGGAACATATTTATAAACCTAATATTTTTGCAATGGAAGACGAGACGGCCCGCCAGATTGCGCTGCGGCTGCTGGACAGAACGCCATGCCCCAATATGGATTCCATTCTGGAGCAGGTAAAGGCCCGGTTCGGTCTTACCCTGTCTGTCAAGCAGTCAAAAGGGGTTCAACAGGCATGTGTCTATAATCTCTCCATTATAACGGGACCGCCAGGATCAGGAAAGACCTCTGCCATTAGAGCAATCATCGAGATGTTCCGTATCCTGAATCCGAAAGGTAAAATTATGCTCATGGCTCCTACCGGCCGTGCGAGCCGTCGAATGGTGGAAAGCACAGGATTTGAGGAGGCCAGCACGCTTCACAGCGGTTTAAGTGTAATCAGCGAGGAAGATGAAAACTGTAGGAAAAGGGAACCCGAGGCTTTAGAAGCTGATTTAATTATCGTGGACGAGGTTTCCCTGGTGGACATGTGGCTGATGTGCCAGTTCTTTAAGCGGATAAAACGGGACACAAAAATTGTATTTGTGGGTGATGTGGACCAGCTTCCAAGCGTAGGCGCCGGCAATGTACTGTATGAGATGATTCATTGTGGTTTGATTCCTGTCACTGTGCTGGACGAAATTTTCCGGCAGGATAAAGACAGCCATATTCCCCACAATGCCCGATTGATTAACAAAGGCTGTACCAAGCTGCACGACAGCGGTGACTTTACTTTTATTCCCAGCGTCAACCAGGTAAAAGCCGCGGAGCTGATTGTTGAAGGCTATTGTCAGGAGATTTTGGAAAATGGGATTGAGCAGGTACAGATACTCTCACCGTTCCGCGAAGATGGGGCTGCTTCTGTCACTCATTTAAACGCGGTTATCCGGGAGAGGGTAAACCCATTCTGTTCTACAGAAGATGAAATACACGCAGGAGCCATATCTTTCCGTGTGGGTGACCGTATTATGCAGACAAAGAACACGGAGCACGTATCCAATGGAGATTTGGGATTTATCCGGTATGTTAAGGATACGCCGGAGGGAACACGGATCGGCATGGATTTTGGAGCCGGTCGGGAACTGGAATATGGGATAGAGGATCTGTCACATGTGGAGCTGTCTTATGCCACTACGGTCCACAAAGCCATGGGAAGCGAGTTTTCAATCGTATTGATTCCGGTGCTGGAGGCCCATAAAATCATGCTTTACCGCAATCTGCTTTATACGGCGGTAACGCGTGCCAAAACAAAGGTAATATTGATAGGGCAGAAATCAGCGCTCCTTACAGCGATTCACCGAGATGGGAATAAAAAGCGCAATACGCTTTTAGGGTATCGAATCCGGCTGTATTACAGAGCATTTGCCAAACGGGCGGGACTTCCGATACCGGCAGATTTAGAGGAACTTGAATTGAAAAACGCAGGTTAAAAATGAGATACAGCGTGCAGAAAAAGCATGGCGTGTCTCTTATTTTATTTATGAAAGGGGTTTTTGCAATGAGTGAAAAGAAACATCAAGTAACATCTTTGTACGAGGGGATTCCTGCTGTGGCAGAGCTGAACAAAGTCCAGGGCTTTGACCCGCGTAAACTGTTGCGCCGGACTGTCTCAAGAACCGGGAAGGAGGAAGTCCTGAAGCTGGATCTCCGGTATAAAAAGCTGTGGTTTCGGCTGGCTTACCCCAATGGGAGGCTGAAGCTAAACGCGCTTCGTATCACGGAACAGCTTGCGATTTTTGAAGCCAGGGTTTATATGGACCGCAGTGACGCGGAACCCATTGGCAATTTTACAGCCGCCTGCACCTGCGGGGAAATCCCGGACGGGCATTATGTAAAGGCGGCCCAGGAGGCGGCATTGGACGAGGCGCTGACAAACTCCGGCTTTGGTTTGCAGTTTGCCGATGTATGCGTTGGTAAGAATGAGGAGCGGTATGGAAGTGAAATTCCTCTGGCTGACGGACAGATTGCCGGGAAGGACAGCAATGTGGTGAAGCCCGGGGCAGACGGCCGGCAGCAGGATGGAATCTCGCCGCAGACAGCAAAAGTCACCGAAACTCCGCTACAAATTGCGGATAATATAGAAATTCCAAAACAGACTGTAAACACTGCCACGGTTACGCAGCAGATTCCAAATACCGGTGAAAGCCCACAGCGAAGTGCTGAAATTACCAAAATCCCGGTGCAAGCGGAAGAAAGGACAGTCACAACACCGGCGGCGGACACCTTACCCCAGAGAGAACATTCAGATACCAGCGGGGAAATGGACCAGCTTCCAACGGAATTAATGGAGGCTGCCGCTGATGATAAAGCCGAAAGTATGAAAACAGATACGTCCAGCCCGAATTGTGGGGCTGGCTCCGGTCGGGTAATCCAGGAGATGGAACAGAGCCAGGTCAGCTATACGGCGGATATGCCTGTGGCGGAGATCATAAAAAGAATGACCTTTGAGGAAGCCCAGCGTGTAACGGTTGATGAAGGAACCTGTAGCGGCTGGACCATGGCCGAGGTGGCAGAACGCCGTCCGCCGAGCCTTAAATGGTATGTCTATGGTTATAAGAAGAATAACAATATCCTCCGGGCGGCGGCCCAGATTATGTGGGATTCGCTGAACGGACAAAAAGCCGGTTAAAGATTACGGATTAAGGTTTACATCCATGAAGAAGGGAGAAACGGCAGATGGACTCTTATCCCCAGGATTTCCCGTATGGGATATTGGACGTGGCGGAGCTGCTGCATTTACAGAGACGGCGGCCAGGACCAAACAGCATTTATACAGACTGCCCGTTTTGTGGAGACCAGAGGGGTAAGATGAACCTGAACTATGTCAAGAATGTGTGGCGCTGTAATTATTGCGGAGAACAGGGCGGAATGTTAAGCCTTTACGCAAGGCTGAACCATATCTCAAATTCAGAGGCCAACAGGGAAATACGCGAGGCCCTCCGGATTGAGAATACCGTGCACAGCAGCAGGCGGGATTTAAACTTCACAGAAAGTACCGGTGATTCCGGTTCGGGATTACCGGCGCCCGCGGCTGTACCGGAAAACAGTATGGGTCAAGCTGGCATGGCTTTAAAAGAAATTCCGCAATCTCCCCGCGCCAGCATACAGGAGATTCATCAAACTCTTTCTATGCTTTTTGGAATGTTGACGTTGAGGACGCCGCACCGATTGCACCTGCGCTCTGCGAAGCGCGGGCTGTCCGATAAACAGATTGATACTTTGGGATTTAAAAGCACGCCTCCGCCCTTCCTATGCCGTTCTCTTACGGACCGGTTGATTCAGCAGGGCTGCACGGTACAGGGCGTTCCGGGATTCTATCTGGACGAAGGCGGCAGATGGACGGTGAAATTCTTCCGCAGGACATCAGGCATCCTGATTCCGGCAGTCGGCATAGACGGTTTAATCCGCGGCGCACAGATATTGCTGGATACCCCAATGAAAGATAAAAACGATCCGCCGGATAAAGCGGGGACAAAGTATATCTGGCTTTCATCTTCCAACCGGAATATGGGGGTCACGTCGGGAAGTCCTGTTCATTTTATTGGGAATCCATGTTCACGCACCATCTATATCACGGAGGGGCTGCTGAAAGCAGATATTGCCCATATGCTGATGGACCGCTCATTTGTGGCTGTGGCAGGAGCTAATAATGTTCAGCAGTTGGACTCCATGTTTGCAGCGCTGGCCCAAAATGGAACGGAGCTGATTGTAGAGGCAAATGATATAGATAAGTTCAGTAACAATATGACTTCCAGGGGAGCCTCAAAAATATATCTGATGGCAAAGCGGCATGGCATGGACTGCCGGCCGCTGACCTGGAATCCTAATTACAAGGGAATTGATGACTGGCAGCTTGCGTTACGGAAGAAGGAGAGGCAGGAAAAAGAGACACCGAAAATAAGCTTCAGGCAGAATTATCTTTTGGGAAGGTGCAGCTTTGAGTCAATAGATGGCTGTATTGAAGCCTGGCGGACAGAGCCGGAGAATGGAACAAGCCTGACGGAATACTTGGGGCTGTCAGTGGCAGAATATGAGGCATATGTCCGGAACGGAGCCGGAGCACTGAAAACGCTTCTGGAATCCCAGCGGCGCTGCTGGCAATTCCGTATTTATCAACTGGATTTTGACGGAGAGAGAAAGACTATCCCCTTTGCTTTTATGGGGATTGACGCGCTGCACAAAGCCAATTATACACAGCCGCCTGCCGCAGAATACCGTCTGATGTGCGAGGATACATTGATTTGTCCTGTGGACAGGTCAGAAGCGCAGGTTTTAGAACAGATTTTCAGCCGTTACAATGGAGAATTACCGGAAGGATACCATGGGCGCAGCTTGGCGCCGTCAGATGTGGTGGAATTGCATGAGCAGGGTAAGAGAAGCTACTTTTATCGGGATAAAGAGAACTTTGTCCCGGTAAATTTCTCCCCCTTTTTTGTAAAGCCCATGAAGGAAATAACAAAGTCCCTGCCAGAAGGGGATTGAAGAAACATGATACTTGATGTTTACAGGTAAAACAAAGGCGCGGAACAGGGTAAAATCCTATTTCCGCGCCTTTGTTGTCAGGAGGAAAATGATGACAAAGAACGATTTTATTTATGAAGTAACAGACCGAATCCGACACAGGGCGGGCAGTTCCTGCGAGGTGCAGGTTAAAAAAGTTCCTTACAATAACGGGCAGCATTTGACCGGAATCATTTTAAAGAAAAATCCGGGAGTATCACCGCTTATTTATCTGGATAAATTTTACGATCATTATGTGTCCGGCAGTATGAGCATGGTTGAAATTGTGGATGAAGTTGTAGGGATACAAGAAGATGGCGGATTACAGGAACTGACAAGTGACGGCCGCCTGGCTGATTACGAGTTCATGCGGTCAAAGATACGGTTGAGGCTGGGAAATTATGAAGCAAACAAAGTTCGCCTGGAAAAAATGCCGCATGTTCTGTTTCTGGATACTGCAATTATGTTTTACATAGAGATTGACAGTAACCGGCAGAGGACGCTGACTGCCGCTGTGGAGCATCGCCATTTGGAAATGTGGGGAATTGAAAAGGAACGTCTCTATGAAGACGCGCTGCACAATATGCGTGTGTATTGCCCGGTCAGGATAAGGCCAGTTATGAACGTTATAAAGGATATTGAAGATAAAGTATATGAGGAATTACATATTTCAATGCCGTGTGAAGAGACGCTTCAAAACGGTGGATTTTGGATTATGGCTGCTGAAGCAGGGGGACAAGGCTCCGCCGCTCTCATATATGGAAATGGTCTGAAACGGTTCGCCCAGTTAATTAAAGATGATATTGTGATACTGCCTTCCAGTCTCCATGAAGTAATACTGATTCCTAACGGGCTGGCAGGCGGGGAGTATGGACATTTTTCACGCATGGTTGAAGAGGTTAATAATACCGAAATTTTAAAGGAAGACCGTCTGTCAAATAGTGTTTATTTATATAGCAGAGACAATGATTCTATCAGCATCGCACACAAGGGTCCCGATTTATGATGTTTCAAGCGGCAGATTGAGAAGGGAGATTTTATTAATGCAGGATTCTTTAAAGATTGAGACGTTACAGCATATTGACACGGAAGCCGTCAATCAGACGGAACAGGCGGCAGAGGAACTTCTCCTGCCTGCCGATCTGGAGAAAATCCAGGAGGAGCCAGAGGAAAAGAACGATAAAGAGGACATAAAGCGTGCCGAGCATGAGGCTGCCGAAGCAAAACGCAAAGAAGAATGGGAGGCAAAGCAGCAGGCGGAAAAGGACGCCGAACAGGAGCAACTGGATAAATTGAAGGCCATGGATAATGATGAGGTGATGGCGGCGTCCATGAGACGTGTCAGCGCTGATACGGAGCGTTTGACACGGCGGAATATGAAGGAGTGCGTGTCGGAGCATATCCAGACCCTGTGTCTGGAAAGCCCGGATTTCGCCCGGCTGGTGATGCACCCGAAAAAGAATATGATTCACTGCTTTCGCTATATTTACCGCAAAGCCAAGGATTTTATTGAGCAGGATATGAAAGACAATAATGTTGAACTGACAAGCGGATTATATGGCGAAGATGTTCCGGATGAACTTTGCTACCAGTGGGCCGAGGATTATTTCAGAGATATGTATGCGGAAGAGGATAAGGAGAAAGAAGAAAAATTTGTTCCCAGGCAGTATCAGGCAAAAACAGTCAGTAAACAGCAAAAAACGGTTAAGAAAAAACCGGAAAAAAAGCAGGAACACAAGAAACAGGAGGTTCCGGCAGATGAAGGTGTTGCAGGGCAGCTTCTGCTTAATTTTATTTCGGAGGTGAAAGCAGGATGAAGTTAAATAAAAGGGCTTGCCGGAAATACGCAGAGCCAAAATGGAACATGGATTTAAACAATGGTTTATTCTCTGCGGATCAGCTTCAGTATCTTGTGAGAACAGTGATAAAAAATGTAGATCATCAACGGGTTCTTATTTTATATGTCTACGACAAGAAACAGGTGGCGGCAGGTGAAACACGCCCTCTGTGGACTATGTTCCAGAGCCGTAATGAGTACATCACCCTGGCCCGCCGGGAGAATGGGGATACCTGCTGGAGAAGCGCAATCTTTGACAATTTGGACAGGGGTTACTCGTTTAGAAAAAAATGTGCTTTCTATTCCATCAGTGACGAAAAAAGGGTGGTGCGGTTCTGCAAAAAGGAGCAGGAAGACGGCTTTACCTCTCTATACACGCTGCAGTACAGTATAATGTATCAATGTATGCAGCGAAAAAGATATAAAAAACAAAAGGTAATTGTCAGGAAAATGAAGGAGGTTCCCAGCCTGCCAGGAGGTTTTAAACATTGGGTTCACAAGGAGGTTATGCCTGCATATATATTCTATACTTACTCGAAAAACAGGAAATGGCTATCTGGATATTGTACCGCCTGTGGGAAGGAGGTTAAGATATCCGGAATAAAACACAATGGCGGGGGAAGCTGCCCTCACTGCAACAAGGACGTGATTTATAAAAGCCGTGGCCGCCGTGGAAGTATCATTGATCGGGAAACGGTGCAGATTATTCAAAATATTTCTGAAAGAGAGTTGATTGTCCGTTTTGCAAAAATATATCGCAAATATCCAAATAGTGATATACCGGATGACGATATCTATGAGAGCGCCAGAATATTTGTTACCTGGGATAGTAATGGGGATATGAAGGAAGAAGATTTTTATTGTTCTTTTGAATCTGGTGATATGACTCCATGGAAGAAAGGGACGCGACCGGTGTTCAGCAGATGGCAAAATAATTTTAATGCAGATAATTGTGGCTATCTGTATGATAAAAATTTAGATTCGGTACTTGAAAACACGCCTTGGAGATATGCACAGTTAAAACAGTTTTATCAGGCAACATACACACCATTTTATGTGATGAATTACTTGAATAGATTTGTAGAATATCCAATGATGGAATATATGGTGAAGCTGAAATTATACAAGCTGGCGGCCGATATTGTAGATCCACGCTACTATTACAATACGCTTAATCAGGTAATCAATCCTAAAGGTAACAGTATTAATGAGGTGTTAGGTTTGGATAAAAGCCATCTTCCACTGCTTCAGAAGGTTAATCCGGGCAGCAAACAGTTTGAACTTATTAAAAGGTGTTTAAAGAACCGCATTAAATTTGATGAGAACCTTTTTCACTGGTGTGGAAGGTATGGAGTTGGCCGGCTGGAAAACCTGACGGTTCCATTGCAGTACATGACCGTACACAAATTAATCCGATACGCCAGTGAACAGTTTGAACAGTTTAAAAGAAAAAGCTGGTCTGATCCGGTAGGCTATTACGATATGGAAACGCTCTTAAACAACTACAGAGACTATCTGTGTATGTGTGAGGCGTTGGAATATGATTTAAGTAATAGCTTTGTCCTTTATCCTGCAAATCTGCCAAAGGCACATGATAAGGTTAATGATTTATCGGATACGGAGCAGGCGCTGGCTTATGAAAAACAGATTCAAAGGCTCTATCAAAAGCTGAACAGCCATTATGAGTTTGCTCGGTCCGGCTACTTTATCGCTCTCCCGCGATCTGTGAAGGAGATTATTGAAGAGGGACACAAACTGCATCATTGCATTGGATCGTATGTCAAAAGGATTGTCAAAAGACAATGTCTGATTTTGTTTTTGCGAAAAGTCAAGGAACCTGATAAGCCTCTCTGTACAGTTGAATTGAATGGAGTGGAAATTGGACAGACGAGTATGTTCTCCAACAGACCGCCAACCCCTCCGATTAAAGCATTTTTAAAGATATGGGAGCGGGAAGTTTTACAGGCGCCTGCGCTTCAAGAGGCGGCTTAAAACCGGATGCCGTTTAGCACAAATTGGGAAGACAATGATATGATTTGTGAACTAAATTTTGGCATATATACCGAGAAGTAGGTTATGAAGAGCGGTAACAGAATGGAGAGAAGGGGTTTTTCATGCCCTCTCTCCATTCATGTTAATTAATCAAATTGTTTTCTATCCCAGTTATAAATTTTGCTATATATATTTTCTATAATATCCTCTACATTCTCGAAATTACCGCTTTCAGTATAAATAACAGTTCCATGTTCGTTCAATGCATAAGCTGAATAACTACCTTGAGAAGTGCGCATATGGATAGTCGGAATACCTGAACTGCTTTTATTTATCAGAGGAAAAGTAACCCTCCAGTTTCCTTCTGTCCATCGGCCCGATGTGACAAAATACCCATACAGCTTATACTCGCCAATGTTATCTGGGGAAATATCAAAAACGTATTCCTGGTAGTCGATAGCATCGGAATTTTCCGTTTGTTCTCTAAAAGAGATACTATAAGTATGTTCTAAGCGCTCTCCGCTGCTATCCATGAGATAAAAAAATCCATGATTGTCTTTTTCCAAATTATTTTCAACTGCGGTCTGAAGGTGAAGCTTTCCATCTACATAACCGGCGCCCGTTAATTCAATTCCCTCGACAGGAAATTCACTTTGGGGATCAGAAGGTATTAATGCGGTTGTAGTATCTGATAGTTTAATTCCGCTGCTTCCGGTTAGCGATACGGTTTTAGTTTTTTCTGTAATTGGGATATCTGCAAGATCAATGGGGATAAGGATATCTTTGTAATACATTTTATTGCTCAAAAACCCTTTTAAAGAAAAGGTTATTTTATCACCGGATATATCCCGATCTGTCCAGTCGCTTATCGTAACCAGAAATGTGGCTGTTTGAGATTGTGTGTCAAACCCAACAAATTTACATGTACTTGAACTATTAAAAGGCTGATTGATGGAGTAGCTGTCATAAAGGTCGGTCGTAGCATCAACTCGGTTGTCTGTCAAATCCTGTATAGTTAAATATACTTCGGCTATATTGTCATGGATATAGGCTGATACCACCTCTAAACGTATTCCGTTGTCCTCGTCAGATTTTTGCATGGGCATGAAGAATTGAGCAATGTCTGGGGAAACCATGTACATTAGCTGATAAACTGATTCTATATTTGATGCTAACGCAGGCAGAGAAAAGGATAGCAGGATACATATAACAGTCGATACTGCGATTATTTTTTTAAATGGTATTCGGCATTTCTTTTGATTACGGGAAATTATTAGTATATGGTTTACCAAATGATCGCTTGGGCGAATTTGGGCGTTAAAGTGTTTATATTTTTCTCTAAACATAATCTTCTTCCTTCATAATATCCTTTAACTTAGCTCTGGCACGGGTTAACTGGGTTCTTACTGTAGAGTTTTTTCTGTTTAGGATCATACCTATCTCCTCGACAGACATATCCTCATAGTAAAACAAATGCAATACTTCACGGTATTTAGACGGTAATTGCTGTAATTCATAATAAAGTTCTATATCCTCCCTGGTCTCGAAGGGGATACTATCATTTAACGGTTCTGTTTTTCTAATCCACGCAGAATTCCATAACTTTTTAGAGCAGTTTAATGTAACCCGGATTAGCCAGGCTTTTCGATGTTCTTCATCATGGAATACTGGTTGTTTTTTTATATAACGCAGAAAGACCTCTTGGTATACTTCATCTGCATCATAGGTTGTACCCATTTTGGCAAAGGCCAGACGATATACCATATCTGAATAGAACTGTATTACTGTTTCTACGCAATCATCCGCACGTAATGATTGTCTGTCCATTTTCATCTCCCTTCACTATTAACACCCCGGAAGCAACGCTAAGGCTACAAAATTTATTGAAAAATTTTATATAGTGCACTTCCTAAAATAAAAAGGCATAGCTCACCTGCAATAGTATAGCTATACCTTTTAAAGCTGTAAATTTAGGAGTGACAAATTCAGGCATATTACCCTTATTTAATGCTTTCATTGTATTTCCGAATAAAACATATAACGCTTCCCGCCGCTGTGTTTCGCGCGGTAAAGCGCCTGGTCCGCCTGCTTAACCAGCTCCGGCAGACTGCCGGCGTCCGATGGATAAAAGGCGATTCCGATACTCACAGCCAGACCGCATTTCTTTTCTGCCATTTCCATCTGCTTTACCATCTTATCAATGAGCAGCCGCGCCTTTTGGGCAGCCATCTCCGGCAGAACAATGTCACTTGAATACACAATAAATTCATCTCCGCCAAGGCGGGCCACAAAGCTGTCACTGCCAAAGATTTCAGTCAGGCAGCGGGCGAATTTCCGCAATACAAGGTCACCTTCCGGGTGGCCCAGGGTATCGTTAATTTGCTTGAACTTATCTAAGTCAAATATCAACAGAGCGCCGGCGCCCTCTGTTGCATGAAGCAGTTCCGGGAGTCTCTTTTCTACCGCCAGCCTGTTATTTACGCCGGTAAGAGGGTCAATCAACGCCTCCTGTTCAGCATTCAGCAGTAGTTTTTTCTGTTCGCTGATATCGAAAAAGGCGCACAGGACTGTTTGAGAGGTATCCGAACAGTCAAAATTTCCATAAACCCACTTCATCTGCCCGTTGGCATCCAGCACCCGGAATTCATGTGCTGACAATCCATCAGGAAGGACAGCAAGAATTTCACGATCCTGGGGATGGATGACAGGGAGCAGGAAGCCCCCAATCCGTTTATCAAATTCCTGGGGCGAATATGCGAGGAAATGATAAAAAGCATCATTTGCGTCCAGTATGGAGTAATCGCGGTCTTTCCTAAACTGAACCACGGAACTGGGCACGGTCCGGTATATGGACCGGATATTCTGATAAGCTCGCTGCAGCGCTCTGTGGCTCTGGTGTTTTAAGTAAAAAATGAGTAATGCTACAAATGAAAACGACAACAAAATGACGCCGCTGTAAAAGCTCGTGCTTTTTATGATTGCCTGCGCTTTCGCGTCAATAACATCAGAAGGGATTACCAGAGCCAGGTTCCAGTCATTGATTCCTACGGGAATATATTTCATAATGCGTTCCTGGCCGTCCCTTGCATAAGTAATGCTGCCGCCGGCGCCAGATTCCATATTGCGGAGCATGGCTTCTATATCGTCCGCGGTCAAAGTGCTGGACGCGTTTTCCGCAATTTCAGTAAGCGTTTTATATTCTGACGCCATGGAATCGGTTAAAGCCCGGAAAATAATGCTTCCATCTGATTTCATGACATAATTATACCCTTTTCCATCAAAGGCGCCGATTGTAAACAGCTCGGACAGGTTTTCCATGGAATACCGCCCAAGCAGTACGCCGTTTAACTTTCCGCTGCTATTGATTGGTACGGATATTACAAGTTTTTCACTTTTTCCGTCGATTTCCGGCAGCCACATGACGGAGGACTCACCGTGAATCGCACTCTGAAAGTAGGGTTCCCGGGAGATGTCTGGTGTTTCCGGATATTCGGGCACGTAAAGCGTGCCGTTGGTATCCGCAACAGCCATCCATTTAAAGCGGGTAATATCAATCCATTGGCTTAATATGTTTAAGGTGCGCGGCTCTGATAGCGGCAGATTAAGCTCGCCGATAGAAGCCGCCAGCCCCTCCAAATAGGTCTGATCGCTTTTTACGCGTTCATAAATGAGTCGGGCGCTTTGTTCAGTCAATTCTTCCATGTAGGTGTCTGTTTCTTCCTTCAAGGCTGTATGGACAAACTTACCATAAATCACGGTTGTTATGATAATGACCGCCAGCACCGGAAAAAGCGAGATACCTATGGCGAACAAGGGCCTTTTATAAAATCGCATGGTAGTTCTCCTGTCTTATGTATCAGTGAAGCTGCCAGTAAATATTGATATTATATAATGGCATAACCTACTTGGTCAATGTGTTTTCTTGTAATCAATGAGGCCAGTAAATTGAAACAGAAAGTATTAAATATTTGTTAAAATTGCGCCATGGCTGTTGACAGAAGATGCGTCATCCTCATATAATGCCAATAAAACACCCAAAACTATTTTTTACAGAAAGGATCTAAACTCTATATGGACGACGCCGATAGCGACGCTGCCCCATGTTATAGTATTAAAATAAATGGAATAAGTTTCAGTACATAGAAGGCATAACCTGCGCTTTGTTATAAAGGCGCGGGCTATGTCTTTTTGTGTTCTGACTTAGAATAAATAACTGATTACATCTCATGAAAAGAAAGGAGTGGTCTTTCCTATATGGAAAATCACAAGCGACTGCCTTGGCACGCATCAGAGCCGGAGGCAATCTACAAAGCGTTACACACCTCTGAAGAAGGACTTAGCGATGCCGAGGCGGCCGATAGGCTGGAGCATTACGGGCGCAACGAGCTGCGCCAGAAACCGAAAAAAACAATCTGGCAGATGATTAAGAGCCAGATCACCGACCCTATGGTGCTGATTTTAATTGGCGCGGCGGTTTTCTCCGCTGTGCTTCAGGAATGGACGGAAGCAATCGTTATCCTGACGATTGTAATTATCAACGCGGTAATCGGGATTGTACAGGAAAAGAAGGCGGAAAGCTCCCTCGAAGCCTTGAAACAAATGAGCGCGCCTAACGCCAGAGTTCTGCGCCAGGGGGAGGAAAGCATTGTGCCGGCCAGTGAACTGGTTGTGGGAGATATTGTCCTGGTTGATGATGGAGCCATGGTTCCGGCAGACTTACGGTTAATCGAATCAGCTAATTTAAAAATACAGGAGGCGTCACTTACGGGAGAATCCGTTCCGTCGGAAAAGGACGCCAGGGAGACCATGCCGTTAGAGTGTGTGCTGGGAGACCGGGTGAACATGGCGTACACCTCGTCTATCGTTACCTACGGACACGGAACCGGCGTGGTGGTGGCAACCGGCATGGATACCGAGGTCGGCAATATCGCCGGACTTTTAGAGAACCAGGATGAACTGGACACCCCGTTAAAGAGAAAGCTGAACGCGGTGGGCAAGACACTGACTGTTGTTGGTATCATTGTATGCGCCCTTATTTTTGCAATCGGCGCGTTTTACGGAAGGCCGCTGATTCCCCAGTTTTTAGTAGCAATCTCTCTGGCAATTTCTATTATCCCGGAGGGGCTGCCCGCCACGGCAACCATTGTTATGGCATTGGGCGTCCAGAGAATGGCAAAGCAGAACGCCTTAATCCGGAAGCTGCCGGCGGTGGAGACATTGGGCAGCGCCACGGTAATCTGCAGCGACAAGACAGGAACTCTGACCTTAAACCAGATGACCGTCACCCAGATTGCGGTGAACGGGGATTTTGAGGCGGGAAGGACAACACCGGTTGAAAATGCCGGTAAGGAGCACCCGGACGTATACCGGGAGCTGGTCTACGCCGGCGCGCTGTGCAATAACGCAAGCCTGGACCCGGACCACGAGGGAGAAATCATTGGAGACCCCACGGAGGGCGCGTTGATTTTCCTGGCCCAGGAGTTCGGGATTGACCATGAAGAACTGGAAGAGACGTATCCGAGGCTGTTTGAACAGCCCTTTGATTCGGAAAGAAAGCGGATGTCAACCGTCCATGAAATCAATCAGAAGCTGGTTTCCTATACAAAAGGCGCGGTGGATGAAATGCTGCCCCTGTGTACTGGGATTATGACGTCCAAAGGTGTCCGGCCGATTACGCAGGCTGATATCAGGCAGATTCAGGAAATGTGTGATTCCATGTCACAGAAGGCCCTGCGCGTGCTGGGATTTGCTATGAAAACCCTGAAGCGTCTGCCGGAAAACGAGGAAGAAAATATTGAGTTTGATATGACCTTCATCGGTGTCGCGGGTATGATTGACCCGCCGAGAAAAGAAGTGGCGGAGTCCGTCCGCACCTGCCGGAACGCGGGTATCCGCACCATCATGATTACAGGCGACCATAAGGTGACCGCCCTTGCCATTGCAAAAGAGCTTTCCATCTGGCAGGAGGGCGACACCGTGATATCCGGTGAGGACTTATCCGCCATGAGTGAGGAAGAACTGGACCAGGCGGTGGAACACGCCACGGTCTTTGCCAGGGTATCCCCGGCCGATAAGCTGCGGATTATCCAGTCTTTAAAGCGGAACGGTGAAGTGGCGGCCATGACAGGGGACGGCGTGAACGACTCCCCGGCGTTAAAAGCCGCCGATATCGGCGTGGCGATGGGGCGGACGGGAACAGACGTGGCAAAGGAAGCGTCGGACATGATTCTTCTGGATGACAGCTTTACCACCATTGCTTACGCGATTAAGGAGGGACGCCGCGTCTACCGGAATATCCAGAAGGTTATCCAGTTCCTGCTGGCGGGAAATATAGCGGAGATTACAACGCTGTTTCTGGCAACCTTGTTTAACTGGGACGCTCCGCTCCTGGCGGTGCATATCCTCTGGGTGAACTTAGCGACAGCCACGCTGCCGGCTCTGGCCCTGGGCGTTGACCCGGCCAGCAAAAATATTATGAAGCATAAGCCGGTGAAGGCGGGAACGCTGTTTGAGCGCGACTTGATTGCCAGGGTGATACGACAGGGTATTTTCGTGGCGGCTATGACAATCGCCGCGTACTTTATCGGAGCGGGTCAGGGCAGCCATACCACCGGCCAGACCATGGCCTTCAGCGTTTTGGCGATTTCCCAGATGCTCCGCGCGTTTAACCAGAGGTCCAACACCGAACCCATCTGGGTGCGGGCGGAGGGTCCGAATCCGTGGCTGGTTGTATCGTTCCTGATATCAGCCGGTCTGATGGCGTGTATCCTGTTTATCCCGGCGCTGCAGAGCGCTTTCCGGCTGACTTATTTAACCGGAACACAGTGGCTCACTGTCCTGGGGCTTTCCGCTATGTCCATTGTGCAGATGGAAGCCGTGAAGTGGGTGAAACGCGCCAGAAAAAGAGAGAAACGATGATTTCTACGAGGAGGTGAAGTATGAAAACAGAGAAAAGAAGAGCGTTTATTATTCATTTTGCATACTTTTCAATTTTGTTTTTGATGGCTTTTGTGGTGTTGAAATATGGTTTGTCCATGCTTTCCCCGTTTGTGGCAGCCTTTTTGATTGCATGGGTCTTAAATGGCCCCATTGGATTTGTGTCAAAAAGGCTCCGGCTAAGCTGGAAGGCAGCCGCGATTCTAGTGGTGCTGTTGTTTTACAGCACCATCGGGTTTTTGATTTTCCTGCTGGGTGTCAAGGCGTTTTCCGCGGCAAAGGAACTCATTGGCAGCCTGCCGGATATCTACGCGTATTATGTGGAGCCGGCTTTAATCAGTTCTTTCGACAGTTTTGAGCAGTCGATTTTCCGGATAGACGATACACTTCTTTCTGCCTTCATGGAACTGGAAACCCAGTTTGTCCAGTCGGCGGGGCAGATGGTTTCAAGCCTGTCCATGGACGCTATGGGGCATATCTCCGGATTTGCCTCTTCCTTACCCGGCTTATTTATTGAAATGCTGCTCGTGATTATTTCTACGTTTTTTATTGCATTGGATTATCACCATTTGACCGGATTTTGCCTGATGCAGCTTAACGGAAAAGCGAAGGACATATTTTTTCAAATCAAAGAATATGTGGTGGGAACCTTACTTGTGTGTATCCGTTCCTACGCGCTGATTATGACCATTACGTTTGTGGAGCTGGCGGTGGGACTGTCTGTCATAGGGGTGGAAAACCCGGTTCTGATTGCGTTCCTGATTGCGCTCTTTGATATTCTTCCCGTATTGGGAACCGGAGGCATCATGATTCCATGGACGGTTCTCACGGCTCTGCAGGGAGATTATCCGCTGGCGCTGGGGCTTCTTTTGGTTTATTTGTTTGTCACGGTGGTCCGCAACATTTTAGAGCCGAAGATTGTCGGCAGCCAGATAGGGGTACACCCTGTGATAACTCTGGCGGGCATGTTTGTCGGCGCGCAGTTGTTTGGTGTCCTGGGTCTGTTTGGTTTTCCAATCGGGCTTTCGCTGCTGCGCCATTTAAACGAAAAGGGAGCTATAAAAGTATTTAAGATGGCGGAGGAAAAATAATGAGTGTGGGTATGATTTTTGGCTTATTGGGCGGTCTGGCGCTGTTTCTATACGGTATGCAGATGATGAGCGTCAATTTAGAGGCGGCAGCGGGAAACCGTATGAAGCATATCCTGGAGCGCCTGACCGCCAACCGTTTTTTGGGTGTCTGCGTGGGCGCCGTTATCACAGCGGTGATTCAGTCCTCTTCCGCCACTACAGTTATGGTGGTGGGCTTTGTCAACTCCGGGCTTATGACGCTGCGGCAGGCGGTCTGGATTATCATGGGAGCGAATATCGGAACCACGGTCACGGGGCAGTTGATTGCTCTTGATATCGGCGAGCTGGCCCCGCTGATTACCTTTATTGGCGTGGCGCTGGTTCTTTTTGTAAAAAGGAAAAATGTCCAGTTTGCCGGCGGTATTATCGCCGGTCTGGGAATCCTGTTTATCGGCATGGGCATGATGGGGGAGGCCATGGTTCCTCTGCGGGAATCGGATACCTTTGTCAATCTTATGACCAGGTTCTCGAATCCATTTCTGGGGATTTTGGCGGGCGCTGTCTTTACAGCGATTATCCAATCATCCTCCGCATCGGTTGGAATTCTGCAGGCCCTGGCTGTCAGCGGCCTGATTGGGCTTGACAGCGCGGTGTTCGTGCTGTTCGGGCAGAATATCGGAACCTGTATCACAGCCGCGCTTGCTTCCATTGGGGCGAGCCGTGACGCAAAAAGGGCTACGCTGATTCATCTTTTGTTTAATATGATTGGAACGGCTGTATTTACGGCGGTCTGTATCATCTGGCCGCTCACAGGCCTGGTGGGAAGTCTTACGCCGGATAACCCGGCGGCGCAGATTGCCAATATGCACACGCTGTTTAATATTGTGACTACGCTTTTGCTGCTGCCGTTTGGAGCACAGCTTGCCCGTCTGGCAGGAATACTTCTGCCGGATAAGCCTATGGGGAAGGCGGAGGAAGAACGCTGGTTTGAAGACCTGCTGGAATCGGAACATGTGCTGGGTATTTCGGTAATCGCCAGAAAGCAGTTAAAAGAGGATATCGGGCGTATGCTTCATCTGGCCGCAGAGAACGTAGAAAAAGGATTCCTGTCATTTGAGAACAGGGACGAGGCGGAGTTGGAGAAAATTTTGGAGCGCGAGGAAGAAATTGACCTGCTGAATGCCCGGCTGTCGCGGAAGATCTCTAAGGTACTTCAGGCGGAGCATTCCCCGTCAGAGGTGGAAGCGCTGCGGCATATGTTCACTGTAATTGGTAACATAGAACGGATTGGCGATCACGCAAAGAATCTGGCGGGATATGCAAAAAACATGATAGAGCGGAAGTTGGAGCTGTCGGAACAGGCGTTAGGAGAGCTGTTGGAAATGAGGCAGTCCTGCAAGAGCGCCCTGCGGCTGCTCTGCAACGCGGATTATATAGCATCCGGTTATCTGGCGGAGGAAGCGGCTCTGTTGGAGCAGAACATTGACGATAAGGCGGCGCAGTACCGGCTAAACCAGCTGGAGCGCATGGGAGTAGGAACCTGCCATGTTGAGACGTCCATTTTGTATTCAGAGATTTTGACGGATTATGAGCGGATTGGCGATCATGTACTGAATATTGCCCGTGCCTGGGCCGGGCTGGAAGATACGGAACGGTTCTCTGTAAATGAAAAGGAGAGATTATGAAACCTGGAAGAAAAAGTCTGGCGGCTATGCTCTTGCTGCTGGTTTTAAGTATTTATGCTGTCTGGTTTGGCCTTGGGGAAGAGATGAAAGGCGCCAGAGATATGCGATTTGGCATTGATATCCGTGGAGGCGTGGAGGCTATCTTCGAGCCTGTGGGCTTAGACCGCGCCCCTACAGAAACAGAGGTCACGGCTGCCCGCAACATCATGGAATCCCGGCTGGATGACAAAAATATTCTGGACCGGGAGGTGACGGCTGATTCTGACCGGGGCTACGTGATCGTCCGTTTCCCATGGAAATCAGGGGAGACGGAGTTTAACCCGGAGGCGGCGATTGCAGAGCTGGGAGAGATGGCAAATCTGACATTCCGTGATGAAGCCGGAAATATCATGCTGGAAGGAAAGGACGTGTCTACCAGCAACCCGGTGGAGAGCAGTCAGACCGGTCTGAAGCAGTATGCTGTGGAACTTCATTTTACGGAGGAAGGCGCGGAGAAGTTTGCGGATGCCACGGGGAAATTGATCGGGCAGCGCATGGGGATATTTATGGACGATACTATCATCTCCAACCCGGTGGTGAGGGATCAGATTACAGGCGGAAACGCTATTATTGACGGAATGGAAAGTTATGAGGAAGCAAAGGAACTGTCCGACAAAATCAACGCGGGCGCCCTTCCCTATTCCATGGCAACGCGGAATTTCAGCACAATCAGCCCTTCCTTGGGCGCCGCCGCCCTGGATATCATGGTGGGGGCGGGCGTTGCGGCGTTTGTGTTAATCTGTGTCTTTATGGTGGTGAAATACCGGCTGCCGGGTTTTGTGGCCTGCCTTGGTCTGGCTTTCCAGACGTGTCTGCAGCTTTTGGCAATCTCCGTTCCCCAGTATACGCTGACGCTTCCGGGTATCGCAGGTATTATCCTGTCCCTGGGAATGGCGGTGGACGCTAATGTAATTATTAATGAAAGGATTGGCGAGGAGCTAAGAGACGGGGCGTCTTTGAAGGACGCGATTCTCGCCGGGTATAAACGCGCCTACAGTTCCGTGATGGACGGGAATATCACCAGCGCCATTGTGGCGGTCATTTTGATGATGTTCGGTTCCGGACCTATGCTTAGCTTTGGTTATACGTTGCTGGCCGGAATCATGATCAATGTGGTAATCGGAGTGTATTATTCAAAGGTGATTCTACTATCCATGGTGAAGGAACGGCATTTTTCCGCTCCCGGGTGGTTTTGCAGTAAGAAAGAACAGCGGATTTATCAGTTTATGAAGTACAGGAAGGTCTGGCTGTCCATATCGGCCATTGCCCTGTTGATCGGTTTTCTGGGGCTTGCCAGAAATGGCGTGAGCCTGGACACCCAGTTTACCGGAGGTACGACTCTGAAATACGAGATTCAGGAAGAAACGGATTCAGAACAGCTTGCGGCTTCCCTGGGGGAAGAACTGGGGAGAAACGTGAGCGTCCAGTTTACCAGGGAGGACGGCCAGGGAAAACAGTCCATGGTAGTTACCTTCTCCGGAAAAAAGGGAATCAGCCCGCAGGAACAGAAGCAGGCCACGGATTTAATCAGCCGGGAATATGGGGAGATGGGAGCGGCGCTCTCGGAGACGTATTCCGTCCAGCCCTATATTGGGCGGCAGGCGTTAAACCGCTCTATGATTGCCATGGGGCTGGCAGCGGTACTGATTACCCTGTATGTATGGATACGGTTCTCGATTCTGTCCGGGCTTTCGGCGGGGCTGGCGGCCATGGCGGCGCTGGTTCATGACGTGCTGATCGTGTTTGCCGTGTTCCTGGTGTTTGCGATTCCGCTGAACGATGCGTTTGTGGCTGTGGTGCTGACAATTATTGGATATTCCATCAATGACACTATCGTTATCTATGACCGGATTCGGGAAAATATGAGAAAAGGGGAAGGGACGGAGGTATTCCGTTTAGTGGACATGAGCGTTTCCCAGAGCGTGTCCCGGTCGGTCTATACGTCCGTGACAACCGTGATTGGCGTGCTGATTCTGGTGGCGGTGTCCTGGTATTATCAGATACCTTCCATCTTTGAATTTTCTCTTCCGATGCTGTTCGGAATTATGAGCGGCTGTTTTTCCTCGGTGTGTATTGCCAGTATCCTGTGGGCATTATGGGTGAAAAAGCGGGAAACGTGGCAGACGGAGGAGGTGGAGCCTGATGGGACATGATTTAACCGGGTTGTAATACCATAAGTCTAAAGAAAAACGGGACGCAATTTTAGCTGGCTGCGCCCCGTTTTTTTTTAATCTACTAATTAAGTTTTTTGCCTATTCTTCAGGTAAAGAGAGCTGATTCTCCGCCACTGTTACCCGGATTTTCTCCACCCGCTTTTCCGCCATCTTTAAGACCGTTACATTTAAGTCCTGGTACTCAAAGGAATCTCCCTCTTTCGGAATCCGCCCGGCCAGCTCCATCACCCAGCCGCTGGCGGTGAGGAAATCAAAGTCCTGTTCCTTCTGCAATAATTCAAAAAGACGGTCGATATTGGCACTTCCAAGAACCAGATACTCCTGATCGGATACCTTCTCTATCTCCTGTACGACCGTATCGTGTTCATCCCAGATATCGCCCACCAACTCCTCTAAAATATCCTCCAGTGTGACAATACCCACGGTTCCACCGAATTCGTCCAGAATGACAGCGATGTGCATTTTGTCCCGCTGCAGCTCTTTCAAAAGCGGGCCTATTTTTTTAGTTTTAGCGATAAACATAGCGGGCTTAATCATTTCCCGTATATCCCTGTCGGTGCGGATAATATAGTTGTGGAAATCCTTCTGATAAAGGATACCGATGATATGGTCGATATTATCCTCGTAAACCGGCAGCCGGGAAAAGCCGGTCCGGGCAAACAGTTCCGCAATTTCTTCCTTATCCGCATCGGTGGGGATTCCGATAATGTCAATTCTCGGGGTAAAGATATCGCCTGCCTCCAGCTCCGTAAATTCGATGGCGCTGCGGATCAGAGTTCCTTCCTGCTGGTTGATTCCCCCGCCCTGCTCGGCCTCGTCCACAATGGTAAGCAGTTCCTCTTCCGTGATTCCCTGTTCATCGGATGAATGGAAGACTGCGGACAGCAGCTTTTTCCACTGACGGAACAGGAAATTGGCGGGAGTCAGTATTTTGACAAAGACACTAAGGATAGGCGCCGAGAACATGGCGAACCGCTCCGGCGATTCCTTGGCGATACTCTTTGGGGATACCTCCCCGAATATCAGGACAACAATCGTGGTTACGACTGTGGAAACGCTGGCTCCGGCTTCATCTCCCAGGAAACGCACAAAAATGAGCGTGGACAGGGAGGCGCAGGCAATGTTCACAATGTTGTTGCCGATCAGAATTGTGGAGAGCATACCGTCGTAGTCCTCGGACAGCTTCATGACCAGGGCGGCCCGTTTGTTTCCCTTCTCCGCCATGTTCTTTACCCGGATACGGTTGAGGGAAGAAAATGCTGTCTCCGTGGCGGAGAAATAGGCTGACATGATGATACAAAAAACAATGATAATCAAAGATATAGTGTCACTTTCCATTAAAATAGTTCCTTTCTGTGGTGGTTTTTTCTTTTTTTACACGAAAACAGGCATAGCTTCCCGTAATGGGCGCAGCTATGCCTGGCTATGTATGAAATAACAAGAAGTTCTTATATAGGGCAGCGTCTTCTGGCGCGTTGTCCGGCATGTAATGTATTCCCTCCTCCGATTTGTTGATATGGCAAGATTATACCAGAACAGCGGGAGGGAAGCAACAAAAATATATCATTTTGCACACCGTTTTCAGATACATACAAATTTAATAAATTTTTTGTTAATTCTGTCGTCATCCTGTTGACAGAAGCCATATTATCCCAATATAATGCTAAAATAACCGGAAAGTTTACACGGTTAGCCAGAAAGGAAATAAAAGATACATGGACAACGCCGACAGCGACGCTGCCACAAATCGAAGTAAAACCTGTAATAAAATAGATATTGAAATAGAAAAGACATGACCTGCGCTTTCAGGCATTAAAGGCGCAGGCTATGTCTTTTTGCGTTCTGTTATTTGGGAAGGAGTGTTAGAAATGAAAAGAAGCCGGCTGTGGTTTCTCTATCCGGTTACCGGACTGTTTATGATTGTATTTTCCCTATGGATGGGGGCATGGTATGTGGGTATCTCTGTGGTTTTAACCATTGTCATGGGAATGATGCTGGCGGAGAACCGATTCTCGAAAAAAAGAAACAGGACTGTTGCCCCTGCCATAAAACTGGCTCATAGCTTAGAGCACGACGAGGAGACAAAACGCTTTTTTGAGGATGGAAAAGCGTACTATCTTGCAATGGAAAGAAGAAACATATTAGATAACGTCTTAGGCGTTCTGTTTTTGTGGGCGTCGGTTCTATGGACTTATGAGCGTTTACTCCGGCCGGACGGGGGCGGAGCAGCCGGGACGTTGGCTGGCTTCTTAATCGCGTTTATTTTGTTCCTGACAGTCAATTTCCTTCAAAGGTGCTATTGGCAGCGGGCATTGCTGCATCCACTACTCCGGGATAACCGCCCGATCAGCGCGTCTGTGGCCTGCCTGCTGGAAGGAATCTACGGTCTTCCCACGAAACGGACGCGGGCAGTATCGATTCACAATGCAGCCGTAGGTCTGTATCGCGGCTGCCGGAGCGAGGAGGCGCTTGTACTATGCCGGCTCGCCCGGAATATGGCTGGGAAATATAGAAGTGGTCTTTTTATGTATTTAGACAGCGATACGGCTGCCGCCTGTCACAGAAGTCTTGGAGACGAAACGGCAGCGGAAAGAGAGGAATTGAGGAAAGAGATTATCCTTGAAGAAAATCCCCTGCTTCTAAAGAACAAAGACATTCAGTTGAACCTTATAAACGCAAGATATCGCCATATGATTGGAGAGAGTCGGCTTACCGATGCGGAAAAAACAGGAGAAGATTATTTACGCAGATGTCAGGATGATTACCACCGCCTGCAGGCGCTGGGGCTTATGGCAGAGGTAAAAGAAAACCTTGGAAAAACGGAGGAAGTTTCTGATATCCGAAGGAAGATACTTACTTTCAGTTCTGAAAACAAGGAAGTCCGGGACGCCATGGCTTACGGGCCGTGTACCTATTCTTTAAAAAAGCTGGCGGTGAACGACTGGACTGCCACTGTTTTCCGATTCCTATATGGCGCTGTCATAGCCTTACTATTATTTGTGACGGCGGCAAAGATATCAGGTGCAGATATCAGTAAACAGGCAGAAATAACCGAGCCAGATTTTTCAGAAATTATTGGTTCTATGGAAGATGTGCCGGAAGCAATACAGCCTTCTGAAAATCCGATTGTTTCGGTGCCGGAGGAATCGGAAGAACCTTATGCAGATAACGGTTTCGGGATAAACACGGCAGAATTTTCGGTAACGTACCCGGAAGATTGGAATGGACTATATGTGGAGAAGCGGTTAGAAAACGGAGGAATCCTGGTCTGTCAGAAAAAATCGTATGAGCAAAATGGAGACGGGGCGCTATTCTCAATCACTGTTTTTGATGACGGAGCCTATGTTAATGAGCCGGATTATGAGATCCTGGGCTATGATGACCCCTGTGTCTATGTTATGAAACAGCCTACGGATGTGACATTTTACTGGGATAATGAGCAGATTCGGCGGGAATATATCAAAATGCAGGAGGATTTGGAAACGGTTAAAAACAGCTTCCGTATCCTCTCCGATTCTGCTGAATATGATGGCAGGGAATACATTTTCCCTAATAGCAGCGCCGCCACCCTGCAAGAGTCAGACTTATTGAACCTATCCGCGGAAGAACTCCGAATTGCCAAAAATGAGATTTACGCGCGGCATGGCAGGTTGTTTGTAGATACGGAGCTGCAAAGTTATTTTAATGGCTGCAGTTGGTACAGGGGGAGGATTGAACCGGATGAATTTGACGAGGGGATGTTAAATGAGCTTGAAAGAGCCAATGTCCAAATCATTCAGAGTCGGCAGTAAAAAAATGGATAAATATTAAAATTATGTTAATTTTATTTACAGCCTGTTGACAGAAGATGCCCCTCCCCATATAATGCCATCATAACCCCAAAATTGACTGATGGTTGAAAGGAAATAACAAAACGTATGGACGACGCCGATAGCGACGCTGCCCCTAATATATATTGACTGTAATAAAATAGGAATACGCTCCAGAATAGGAAAGGCATAACCTGCGCTCGTGAAAAGGCGTGGGCTATGTCTTTTTGTGTTCTGGCTTAGATAAATCAAAAGAATTTTGAGAAGAATGGAGGAGATATAAATTTTGACAATCATTGAGGTTGTGGAAGTATTAAAAGCGGTTATCTTTGGCTTCGTACAGGGAGTGACAGAATGGCTTCCGGTCAGCAGCACGGGGCACATGATTCTGCTGAATGAATTTCTGCCGCTGTACCAGTCGGAGGAGTTTCTGGAGTTGTTTTTCGTGGTGATTCAGTTTGGCTCCATTCTGGCGGTTCCGCTTCTGTTTTGGAAACGGATGGTTCCCTGCGCTGTCCGCGGAGGTTTCCGTCCAAAGCCCGATATCCTTCTCCTGTGGGGAAAGATAGCCGTGGCCTGTATTCCTGCCGGCGTGGCGGCGCTTTTGTGGAATGACGAGATAAACGACCTGTTCTACCACCCCCATGTAGTGGTTATCATGCTGATCGTTGTAGGCATTCTGTTTCTGGTGGTGGAGAATCGAAAAAAAGACCCAAAGATTCATACCGTGGCGGAGCTTACCTGGAGGGCCGCATGGTGGATTGGCTGTTTTCAGATGATTGCCGCCATATTTCCGGGGACTTCCCGTTCCGGCGCAACCATTATCGGAGCGTTGATGATTGGGGTGTCACGTACCGCGGCGGCTGAATTCACCTTTATTATGGCGGTGCCGGTTATGCTGGGGGCAAGCCTCTTTAAAATGGTTCAGTTTGGCTGGGAATGGACCTGGGTGGAGGCGATTATCCTGCTGATCGGAATGATTGTGGCATTTCTGGTGTCTCTGCTGGTTATACAGGGACTGATGAATTTTATTAAAGGGCACAGCTTCAAAATCTTCGGGTGGTATCGGATTGGATTGGGGCTTGTTATGGCAATCTACATGTTTGTTTAAGCGAAGGAGGATTTAAAAGATTGAAAGGTTCTGCTTTATCTGTCATGTTAAAAGGCGTCTGTGTTGGCAGCACGATGATGGTTCCGGGCGTCAGCGGAGGTTCCATGGCTATGCTTCTGGGAATCTATGACAGGCTGATTTATTCTGTCAATTCCATTCGCAGCGGCAAGAGCCTGCTGCTTTTGGGGACATTTTCAGCAGGAGGTTTTATCGGTATCCTGCTGTTCTCCCAGCCGCTGTTATCTCTGCTGGAGCGGTATCCCATGCAGATGCTGTATTTTTTTATGGGCGCGGTGGGTGGCGGGATTCCGCTGATATTTCATAAGGCGCAGATCCGGAGGTTTTCCATGCCGGTTTTGGTCTGGCCGGCGTTTGGTATGCTGCTGGTGTGGATTTTGTCTATACTTCCGGAAGCGCCTGTCCAGGCGGGATTGTCCATGGGGCTGAAGGAAACCGTGTTTCTTGTGATGACCGGCATTGCCGCCGCGGTGGCTTTGGTGCTGCCTGGAATCAGTGTTTCTTACCTGCTGCTTGTATTTGGGATTTATGACGGAATGATTCTGGCGCTGCACGGGTTCCACCTGCCTGTCTTAGTTCCATTTGGGATTGGGCTGCTGCTGGGAATATTTCTGTCAACAAAGACCCTGGAGCACGCGATGAAGAACTACCCGCGGCCCACGTATCTGATCATCCTCGGTTTTATACTGGCTTCCCTGGCGGAAATCTTTCCGGGGCTTCCGGAGGCCAACCAGACGATTCTTTGCTGTATGCTGGCGGGAGCGGGCTTTTTTGCGGTCCGGGCGCTTTCCGGGCTGGAGGAGGCAGCATAGGTTGATATTAAACTATGATAATATTTTTAGGAGTGAATATGGTACTGCTGGCTGTAAGTATCGGTTTTACCATATATGTATTGAAAAAATACGGGGAGAACGGCTGGAAATCTATTATTAGCCACGCAATTCTTCCGCCCTTTCTTTTGGGCGTGGAAATCGCGGTTCTATCTGCCATTGAGTACAGTATCATTATGCAGGATAACGAAGGCCCGTTTTTAGGGATAAATCCGTTTATGCTGTTGTTTTTATCTTCGGTGATTTACCTGCTTGCAATAGTTTATTACATGTGTAAATATAACAACGATACGCGGGATTCCGATAAATAATGGAGGGGGTGGTAGGTAAGATGGAAACACAAACTGTCAGGAAAGATTTTAAGCAGAGCAAGGAGAGCAGCACAGATGAAAGATGATGATATAGGTAAGAAAAGAACACAGATAAACCGGATAACAGCCTCTTATTTTACAAATATAGCTGCTTTTCTGGAATTTTTTGTGGCGGCGATTCTCCTTGTCGCCATACTGGCCGGAGCGGTTCTGTTGGCGGTCAATTTGACTGGCGATTTGATACATAATCCCCAGTCAGTAGACTTAAACCAGGTTTTGGGAGACGCGCTGGCTCTGGTTGTTGGTATTGAGTTTATTAAAATGCTGGTTAAACACGCGCCGGAAGCCGTGGTGGAGGTGCTTCTGTTCGCCATAGCCCGGGAGATGGTGGTTACACATGCCGGATCGGCTGAAACCCTTATGGGAGTAGTGGCCGTAGGGATTATCTTTCTGATTCGCCACTATCTCTGTCCGGCTAAGCCAGTTACGGCGGAACAACGCCAAATACATGAATAAGGTTGGAATTTTAAGGTTATGAGTATCGGAATGGAAAGGGGGTGCCAGAATGGGAAAAATTGTGATTATCACTCTTGATGAAGGGTCGGAGCATGTTCTAAACAAGATATTAGACAGCATAGAGGCTGAAAAAATTCAGTTCGTGGATGTTTCACCAACGCCGGTACTGTCCCTCACAAACTTATCCCTCTATCCCCATGAATGTAAGGTAGAGGTTAATGGGCAGGAACTGACATTGGGACCGCGCCAGTTTGCACTTCTGTACCTTCTGGCGCGCAATGTGGGCCGCATTTTTACAAAGGAACAGATTTACTACCAGGTATGGAACGAATCGACGGCAATTAATGTAGACGAGACCATCCGCTACCATGTCAGCGAAATCCGGAAGAAGCTGGAGCAAACATATGGCTATGACTGCATAGAGACGGTCTGGGGGATTGGATATCGGTTTAAACATGAAAAATAGTTCAAAAATTTCTGTGGTCTGTTGAAAAAAACGTAATCAGAACGTAAAGGATAAGTATAAAATGAAAAGGAGATGTATTCTATGTTATTAGCAATCGACCACGGAAACAAACAGATTAAGACAATCCACTGCCCGCCCTTTGTATCAGGGCTGCAGCAAAGCATCACGAAACCATTTGGAAAAAACATTATCCAATATGATGGGACTTATTACGCCCTTTCAAACCAGAGGATTCCCTACCGGAAGGATAAAACAGAGGATGACCGATTTTTCCATTTGACCCTGTTCGGTATTGCCAATGAGATTGAGGCAATGAATTGCTATTCAGAGGACGTAATACGTGTTCAACTTGCAGTAGGGCTTCCGCCGGCCCACTTTGGCGCCCAAAACAAGAGTTTTACAAAGTATTTTATGGACAGAGATGTCATTAAGTTTCATTATCATGGAAAGCCTCATTCCATCTATATTGAAGACGTGGCCTGTTTCCCCCAGGCTTATGCGGCGGCGGTAACGATGATGAAATCCCTGATTGAATGTTCTAAGGCTCTGATTTTGGATATTGGGGGTTTTACGGCGGATTATCTTTCGATGATATATGGACAGGCAGACCTATCTACTTGTGATTCCCTGGAAAACGGTGTGATTCTTCTGTACAACAAGATTCGCTCCAAGTTAAATTCAGAACTTGATCTGCTTCTGGAGGAAAGCGATATTGACGCGATTCTAAAAGGGAAAACAGACGGTTATGCACAGAAGGCGGTTCAGATTGTGGAATACCAGGCGAAGGAATTTATCAACGATTTGTTCAGCGCTCTGCGGGAGCGTATGATTGATCTGCGGTCCGGTACTGTCGTGTTTGTTGGGGGTGGAGCTATTTTGCTGCGCAGGCAGATTGAAGCGTCTGGTAAAATCGGCAAGCCGCTATTTGTGGACGAGATTAATGCCAATGCGAAGGGATATGAATTTTTGTATCAGCTTGAAATGGCAGGCAGGTGATACATATGGCCGCTAAAAAGGACAGGGAGCGCTTTACAATCAAATTTAATGAAAACGATCCCGCGCATAGAAAGGTAATTGAAATTCTGGAGAGACAGGGAGCGCACAGCAAGGCTCCCTTTATCGTCAACGCAATCCTGCACTATATCCACTGCCCGGAAACGCCGGATATTCCTGTCTCCTGGCTGATGGATAAAGGAGCTATCGAGGAAATGATTCGGGGCATCCTAAAGGAGCAGGCAACGGAAAATGGCTGCTCGAAGCCGATGGTAAAAGTACAGCCAGCGGGAAAAACACAGCCCTTGGCAGAAGCCGGACAACCGCCCAAACAGCCAGAACCGCCGTCCGGTACATTTCGGGCGGAGCAGGCGGCTCCGATGGAACAAGATACGGAAGAAGACTCCGCGCGGGCCTTAATTATGAATACGCTGTCGGCATTTCGGAATAATTGAAAAGGAGACATGGGAGGTTATTTCTCCTGTGTCTCCTTTTCCTTAACCGCAGCTATAAAGCTGCCAATAATATCTTCCAAATGCCTGTATTGATTTGGCGTCAGTTCAGATACCCTGGGAGAGAGAAGTGATTGTTCTCCCTCTGTGATTTTACCCAGCAGAAGATAATCCGTGCTGATATTGAGAGCGGTGCAGACCCTGATGATAGTTTCAGGTCGCATTGCCTTCTGGCCCAGTTCCGCGGTGGAAACTGTCTGCGGTGTGATATTTGCCAGCTCCGACAGCTTCTCCTGTGTCATATGGAGCTGCTTTCTCCGGTCGTGAATTCGTTTTCCCATTGCTTTTAAAAGGTCGTCCATTTATCCTGCCTCCATGCTATAGTTATATTTTATCGTCTATGGCATGGTTAATTAAGCGTCTATGGTTGATTTTTAGCGTCTATAGCAGTTATAATGGAAATAATATTTTTATTGATTGAGGAGGAATCAGATGGAAATACCCGCATGTACAATTATTGGACATAAACCGACAAGATTTAAGTTCAAATACAAAGAAAGCTATTCCCTATGTAAAAAAATAAAGAACGCCATGACAGAACAATTCAAGCTTCTCCATGCAATAGGTGTGCGCCGTTTCTATGTGAGCGGAGCGCTGGGCGTCGGTATGTGGGCGGGAGAGCTGCTTCTCCGCTTAAAGGAACAGCCGGGTTATGAGGATATAGAACTTTGGATAGTCCTGCCCGCAGCAGGCTATGACGCACATTGGGATGAACGGAGTCGAAAACGCATGGATTTTCTGATAAAGCACAGTACAGAATATGCGACGATTGGAGGGGGAGACGGTGGAGAAGGTTATCTGAAGCGAAACTGCTACATGGCCGATCACGCACAATACATGGTAGCCGTTTACGATAGAGATACTACGGTGAGATCCATCACGGGGCAGACTGTAAATTATGCCATAAGAAAGGGCTTAAAAGTCACTTATATTCATCCCGACACGGCGCGGATTACCTGAAAATCCAATAAGCTACTTTTTCAATCCCTTTATGATGGCTTTAACATTCTGCAGCTGTTCATGGTCCAATGCTTTTACATCATCAAACATCTCTTTATACTCTGTGGGGTAATCGCTTTCACTGTCGAAAAATTCGGACGGTGTAACGCCCAAATACTCACAGATATAGAAAAAAACCTGCATAGATGGAAAACCGTTTCTATTTTCCAGCGCATTAATATAACCGGCGCTCTGCCCGATAGATAAACTCATATCGCGCGCAGACACACCCTTTGCGGCACGTAACCTTTCTAACCGTTGGTAAAACAAGTCCTCAAACATACCAAATCACCTCTATATATGATTTTACCCTATAGGCAACTGTAATATGTCCGGTTATACTGGATACTAGACCCGTGGTGTCTGATTGTATTGGAGATTATATTAAAAATAGCTTATTTAACCAGATGGGAGCACTTATGAAAAAGATATTTTACTACTTTAAGTCAAGAAAAGTCCGAATTGCAGTCCTGATTGCAGCGTTATCTATGGTGGCGTGTATGGCCGGTATAAGGGGGGTTAACCAATGGAAACGCCCGGAAAAGAGTCCGGCTCCCGTAGTTGAATGCGAAGAACCGCCGCGATACATTTCAGATACTGCGCCAGAGGATTGCCTGCTGTGTAACGGTGGAAAGGGGACGCTGCTGCCCTGGTATGGGAAACAGGAAAATGTGGGATTTATCAGCCTGAATACCTTTAAGCTGTCATGCGTGGAGATTAACCGGTATGATGATGACGGAAAACTGATAAAAAAGCCTGTAAAAGGTTCATCTTCTCATATATTGACTACTGGTGACGGCGGCTTTATGTCACTTGTGTCAGCATCTCCGAACAGAGGGTATGCCCATGCCTCCATCACCTTTAATAAGGACGAGGTTCTGGATATGAAAAAGGTGGAAGAATTCCTTTGTACAGACTGCTTAAACCGTATCATGGACGAATGCTGGAGCGATGAACCATTTGGAATCGGGGTAATCGACTTCAAGACAAAAGATATACGGCTGCTGGAGCCGGATATTACGGCTTTTGTTTTTAACGACTATTATATTTCCTGTGATTTGCGTGAGAGAAGGGAGGAAGATTCCTGTGCGGAGATGGATTTCCTGATTTTCTATTGCCCGGAGAGGTATAAGGAGTAGACGGGTTGATGATATATTACAAAAAAGCGTCCCGTATGTTACTATATGGGACGCTTTTAAAATATTCAGAGGTGATTTCCTATAGAGCATACTTTGTCAGTCAGCGTTAATTCTTTTGTTCGCCGGTGTAAGAATCAAAAACTGTCTGTTCCACGATTTCCTGTGTTTCATACTCTATTTTTGAGAATAGAAGTTCATTCTTTTCAGAGTCATATCTGTGTTCATATAAGTAGCGAACGCCGTCCTCAACCTGTTCCACTGTCCCGAACCAAAAAGGCGCATAGGACAACGGGTCTTCTGCATATTTACGAACTTCGTCAATTTTATTGGACACCTCTGTTGATATTCCCACATCGCTGGGGATTGTATGCGGAAAATCACTGTAATCACCGATTGCAGCGTTCCTCCCGAGTGTTTTTAAATAGGCTTCCGCATAGGAACGCTCCTGTCTTTTTAACTCTTGCTCATCATCTTCCTGTGTACTGATACACCGTTCCCAAAGTCCATCAGGAAACATGGAACGGATAGAGTCACCGTAGAGGCCGCCGTCCAGCGGTTCCTGATAGTCCTCCAGTTCCCAGCCCCCACTATCTTCCTTGCGGAATTGAATGGCTGCCGGAATCACACCGCTTCCGCTATCCTTTACAAAGTTTCCATCCTGGAACTGATAAGTTCCATACATTGTGAGCGCATATACTTTAACTTTGTCTCCATCCTGCACCGTATCCATGATGATATGGCCCTCGCCGCAAGCCTCATCATTGGCTGGGTATTTATCACTGTTGTGTTGCAGAATTACCTCCGCGATTGCCTCGTCAAGTGTTTGGGCGGCTGGTGCCGATCCGGTTTCCGAGGCAGGTTCTGGATTCATTGGGGCAGGCGTGCCTAGCTCTTTGATTTCAGCAGATAAGGTGGAGTCCTTTGCTGATATGTCCTCTGACTTTACTGTGCAGCCGGTCATTCCCAGTAGCAGGATTAAGATAGATATGAAATATAGGATATCTATTTTCGCTTTTTTCATTTTCTACTCCAATACCCCTTAAATTTATCAGTATTTATTGACTTTGCTTTTTTCTCCACTCGCGTTTCCATAAAGCTCCAATAAGTTGAATGAAAAATATCGCAACAAACATGGCTATCTCGGCTTTCCAGGAGATTGGAAATGCGTAATCAAAGATAAGCCAGGAAAAAAGGTAAAGCAAAAACACAGCAATATAAAGAAATATCGTCCGTACAAATGATAGTAACAAAATTTTTTTCATAAGCGTTTCCCTCCATCATGTTAGATTTGAGATGATTCATTTTTTGAAAATTTATAACGAAACAACGGCTCCTTTCCACGCAGAAAATAGCAGCGCAAACGCTTTAAATAAGGTGATAATTAAGTATATCATATGGACATTTCCTATAAAAGAAAAAATGGTATTTTTATACAATGTTAAGATTTTAAGAGCCAGCGCCGCCAGCTATTCCGGCAGCGCCTGGCGTTCAATGTATACCATCTATATCCGTTTGCTTAACATGCAATCCGGGAGACCTCTTTTTTCTCCTGGCAGCCACGTAAAATTTGAATGGCTGTGTTCACATCTCTGCGTTCATACTCATGGGTAAGATTATCAAAATAATCTCCATAATACAGTTCATTTTCATAGGCGCGGAAGGTATTTTGCTGCCACAGTTTATCGTTTTCTTCGTTCAGCTTTCTATATTGTTCCTGGACGCCATACACGTACCAGTCCATCACATCATATTTCGCTTTCCATTTGTCGAACTGCCGGCCTTCTAACATTCGCTCAAATGCCCATAAATAAGCCTTTTCAAAATTAGGCCAGCGCCGCAATTCCCGGATTATGTTTTTGGAGGATGTGAGAGGACAGCCAACACAGCCAATCCGGCTGAAGCCTTCGTCATATAGTTCACAGTATGGGATATGATTGTCTTCAATGACATTCCAAAGCTGTTCATCGGTCCAGTCAAGGATTGGGTGAAAAAATGTCACTCCTTTGTATGCCTGACAGGTCTCAACTCTTGAACGGTTTCTCCTCTTGGCGCTTTCCGCCTTGCGTACTCCTGTCAGCGTCAGGACGTGTCCCTCTTTAGGACAGCTATTTCGCTCTTTGTATTCACTGTAGCAATACCGGCAGACCCTGGCCTGGTATGGGATACTGGCCTGGTCGAGTAGCCATTTTAGGACCACACTGTCCTTACCGCCGGAAAAACGCAGGCACATGGTATGGCCGCCGGCGATATTGCGTAATTCTTTGATAACTCGTCCCACGTAATCTCCATATACAGGTAAATTTATCTGACCTCTCATTCTGATTCCTCACATTTCGTTAAATTAGTATGCGCCAGAATTAGGAATCAAGATTTAACCACAGTCACCTCTAACGCCCGTCCTTTCCTTCCATATGGCAGATTTGAGAGAATATCCTCATAATATTTTCCTGTGCCGACCTTATCTTTCAGATAGCTGTGGTGGGAAAGCGGAAGTCCATCACTTCCAATGACGCCGATTACAAAAGTTTCCGCATCACGGGTGCTATGGTACAGAATATAAGTGAGGCTTCCCTGACTCCATTTGGCTGCCCGGAAATCATCTGCACAAACTATGTTTTTCCAGAATTCTTTTACCACTTCCAACTGCTTTGAAAATAAGCGGTCCGCATGGAACGGATCAGCGGTTACCTGCGGCGCTTCTATTTGCTGCGTTTTAAAATCATTTGCCATATGTCACTAACTCCTTCCTTCTAAATCAAACAGGTTTATTTGTACCGGTTGTTCCTGCTCTGCTCTTATCCTTTGCTGCCGCAATTTTGCCAGCTCCTCAATCCGTTCGGGTGTCAGCCATTTGTCTGCGTGAATTTTATCTAAAGAATGTTCCTCCAGGCTGTCATATCCAATCTCCAGGATTTTTGCTTCCAGCTTTTCTATACGCTTTTTTCGCGTTTTCTGGCGCCGCTCCCGTTTTGCTTCCTTTTGGCGCTTTATTAAATCTGATGAATGTGATATCCGGATTCCGTCCTGAATATCAGCCAGATCCTGCATAAGGTCACGGCTTGGTCTGGATTCCGCCCTGATATTGAGAATCTCGGCCTGGAATGTGGGGTCAAATAACTTTACTGTGGTATAGGTATTCCATTTGTATTTATCCCAGATGATATTCTTTCCGTTTTGCCTGATAAATGCCTCACAGATATCCATGCACACAGGGCGTTCAAAGTAGCGGATTCCCTTTTCAATGTGAACCACTACTTCCCCGTCGAACAGCGTTCCGTCCTTTCTGGTATGGCTTGTCTTCAAGTCATAGTACACGTTTCCCTTTTTCCGGCTAAGCTGGCGGTCTAAAACAGGACACCACCCATCCTGGGAATAACATATTCTGGCACACCTTTGTGGTTCGTAATCTAATCTCCATTCCCGCGTCCGTTCGTCAAACAGCATATGGTTCAAACATATACGCCCTTTGTGAGCAATAGAATATTCCCTATACTTCCGCTGTTTTTCAGTCTGCCGTTCATCATCTGCTTTTTCAATGCTATTCTCATAATCATAACTTTCTTCCGTTTTATGGCAGACACATTGGCACATAATACAAAGACCGCCGCCCCGAGTGCCGTGGAGCAGCGGATCATTGTCCGGGCAGTCCGGGATATCGTAGGGACACCGGATTACCGGATTATCATTTTCGTGACACCACAGAATTCCCATATAACTCATATCGCTGTTGACATTCTCGCCCAGGACATATTTACCGCAGCCGGTCTTATAGATACATTCATTGGCAACCGCTCTTTTGAAAATGAAACCGCCGCCCAGATTGTTTAGCGGATCGTCTCCGGGCAGGGTGCTGCTTTGAATCTGTACATAATCCGGATAATGGTCTACCGTGTATCCTTCTGACAAAAGGCGCTGTGTTAAAAGATTATATTCCGCCATAAGCTCACCTCATATTCCAAGGCAGGGCCTGATGCCCAGATAATGCTCCATGCGGTCTCGCAGCGCCTCTATGTCCATATCGTATTCTTTGGCGATACAGGATTCGCAGCATGGGTATTTATATGCCAATACCTTTGAGATTCTCTTATCCCAGCTATTAATCCGCGTATCACAGTTGTTGCAGGTTTCGTCCAGCCATTCTAACTTTTTCATGCTACGAACGGGCCTCCTTTCATATTTTGCGGTCTTGCATTATCACACCGGCAAGAGAATAGAAAAGAGCTGACCGCTGCTCATTCGGGCAATCGGTCAACTCTTTATACTTAATGTTCCTCTGATTCTTTTGCATAGAATACTTTAGAGGAACCGGCTTCCATTTACGCAGCAGAATCCTGCTTTCCATACATTGTTTCCTCGGGTATCCATTTCCCGTCATGTAAGATACAGCCGTTGACATCACAATAGATATCCGGCGTCCGGGGCGGATTTCCGAAACAGTCTTCTATCAGATAAAGCCCCAGGTGTTGATAATAGAATGGCTCCAGGGCCGCCTTAATCTGTTCATTTAAAGTTAGCGATAACCGTTCAATCTCCTTGATATCCTGCCGCTTGAAGGCTGCGGCTGAAATCTGCCGGAGCAGCCCTGACTGACGTATCGCGGCTTCGATAATTGGCAGAGCTTCCTTAAAATACTCCCTTCGGATACGGATTCCCTGCATAGCCGCCTTGTTGACATAGGCGGTGGTTGCCGCGCATATGTCCTCACAAAGCGCTGTATATGGCTTTCTGTATTTTGTCTTTAGTTCAGACAGGGATACAAGCTCCCGGTTCCGCTTCAGTTTGTCAAGCAGCGCGGACAGGGCTTGATGAAGCTCCATAATATCCATTACAACCCCTCTTTTCCTTCCGATTCCGAAAGACCAGCAAAAATCAGTTGTGTGGCGGTACAGAATCCAGATTTATATGCCTGCTCTACAACCGCGTTGTTTCTTATTACTGTAGCTTCATAATAGTCTTCAAACAGCTTCTGCGAGTTTTTAGGAAGGCTTGACAATAGCATCCTCTGTTTGATTATTACTGTATTGTTAAGTGCCGCCGAGGGAGCGGTATCCTTAAAAACCGAAGCCTCATAGTTTCCCAGATAAAGCTCTTTTAAGATATCGGCGCCTTCCGTCAAAGGCAGCTTGACAGCCGGATTTTGACGGTTTAAAGAGTCCGATATTGATTGTAATGATTGAATAATCTGGGGGAGCTGATGTTCAAAAAACATTTTTCCCGCCGGTGTCTCATAGAAATTCATTGTATCTCCTTTCCTTTCATAGAAAGAGCCTTGGTATTAAGCAATGGTCTGCTGCCCCCAGCGAATCCGCAGCCGTCCCTTATCGTCCTCTTCCCGGCACATAAGCAGTGACAGCAAATCATAGTCCACATCAAAGCGCTCGTAGATTTCATCTAAATTCGTATCCTGGCCTTTCATGAACAAATTCAGTTTTTCTTTCACCAGAATCATCTGCATGAGGTTTGATTCAATGCTTCCGGCATAGGTGATAAAGTACACGTCTTTGTATTCCGTAGAGGTATAGCGGATAAACCGGAAATAGAACTGGCTCATACCGGAGTTATTATAGTGAAGCTCCGGTATAATAATTTTATTGACAAACTCAAAATTCACACTGGACGAAAGACTCTGCTGGGTACAGAGCAAGATACCGTTTCCGCTGTCCCTAAGCGTCTGCCGTAGGGCGCGCCGCTTGGCAAAGGTAGTTGTTGAGCCGGTCACAATGAATAGCGGCCGGTCAGGGAGGTACTCGCGGATCGCTTCCGCGTAGGAATCCAGAACCGCCTTATGACGCACGCCGATAGCGACAATCTCATTTTTCCACCCGGCTGCCAGCTCCACGGCTGCCATAATCTTGACAGGCGTATCGCCCCCATATTCTTTTACCGTGTCCGGCGCCGCGCTGATCCGCAGCAACAGAACAATCTGCTGGATTAATTTCATCATACTGTCTTTTCTGGAGTTGCCCGTTAAGTTAAAGTAATGGTTCCGCATGACAACAAATTCGTCCATGGCTTTTTCGTATACCTCTTTTTCCTCCGGTGGAAACCAGACCGGAAGCTGGTGCAGCCGTTTGATGTCCTTCCCGCATACCTCCTCAAAGGTACGTGTGATAACGGTTTTCCCCAGAAGCTCGCTAAGGACTTCGGAATTAAAGATATCCTGCGTCCTCTGCGCCACTCCAAAAACAGTGATTTTATCTGGAAGGTGGGAGACGGAAAAAAGAGAATATCCTTTTTTATAAGCCGGAATAGGTTGTCTGTAGTTTGGATTACGCCATGATTCTAAATGAGAATCCTTCCCCTTATAACAGTAGAGCTTCGAGCACCAGGAAATCATATTCACGGAATTGTTGTATAACAGTTCTAATTGTGGCGCGAACTCGGAAATGTTGTTCCGTGTGCTGGTGCCGGTAGTCAGAAGCTTCATCCGGCAGCGCCGGAAACAGGCCAGAACCGCTTTTGTCCTCATACTGCTGGAATTGGATATTTCGTCGCTTTCATCCAGCACAAGCTGTATTTTCTGCCGGTGCTGCTTCATCCATTTGGAAATCTGCTTCTGGTACTGGCTGATTTTGTTCAAGGTGATGATAACAAAATCTCCGCTGCGGATTTGTTCTAAATCTTTCAGCTTTTCGACGAACACATAGGAGATGCCGTAATTTTTCAGCACCACATCCCAGTTATTCCGTATAGAGATAGCTGACGAAACGACCCAGGTGTTGCGGAGAGCCTGGCGCTGCATACGGAACTGTCCGACTGCAATGCCTGCAAGGGTTTTTCCGCTCCCCTGTTCCCACTGGAGAAGGGTGTTGCGTTTTTGCAGCACAAGATTTATGTCATGCCGCTGGGTATCATTTAAATGGATTGCTTCGTCATTTTCAGCGTCCCACAGGACAAAGTTCGACAGCCACCTGGCAATACCAGGGTCTTCCTCCATATCGGCAAACTGCTGATTCTGATTTTCGTAGTCCTTCCGTTTTTGGCGCAGCAGCCGTTCATATCCGGGAAAATGTTCCGGGTTATTATCCAGGACAGCCTGATAGACGGGCGTTGGACACCTCATGTCATAGGTCATCTGCCGCCGTATTTTCGCGCTGTAGCCTTTATAGACAAAGTGGTAATTTTGCTTAACCAGGGTAATCACGTCTTTTTCAGGCGGCTGGTTTTGTTTTTTCAATGTTTTGCGCAGATAAGATATTACTTTCTTTTCAGTGATTTTGACTTTGCACCATTTCTCATAAGACATTTCTTCCGGTTTCTTTTCCGTACAAAACCGGTACAGATACTCATAACACTTTGTATACCGGGATTGCAGCTTTGGGTGTATCTTAATATGGTACAGGAGCTTTTTAACTTTATATTGGAACTCGGCTGATGTGTCCTGGCTTTTTGCCAGTTCCAGCAGAACATAGGATTTGTGCGTCTCTAAGTCTGCCCTGGCTTTCTCCAGAAAAGTTTTATAGATACGGTTTGCTTCTGACTGAATAGGAAAGCCTGCCGCCAGAGAAAAGCCGGTTTTCGTGGTATAGAGCGAAGAAATCCACCCTTCCAATCCGCTTCGTCTTTGCCAGAATTGCAGCTTTGTAGGAAAATGGACGGCGCCCACGGCGGAGAAAGAATTTTCCGGCAGGGAAACCTGTCCGAGAAAGCTGAACCTGCTCTCCATCATCTGAATCAGACGGCCATTGGTAAAGGCATCAGACAGAAAAGACTGTGGTACGATAATCGCCATGATACCGAAGGGTTTTAACAGTCCGGCAGCTTTTTCACAGTAATAGATCTGTGAAAGCATTTCACTCCCGTCCTCCAGATACCATTTCAAGTTAAAGGGTGGATTGCCAATCACATAGTCAAAGCGGATACCAGGTTCATATGTGCGTATGTCCCCCAGCTCAATATTTGCCTCCGGGTAAAGGTAATGGGCCACCTTGTGCGCTTTATGGTCGATTTCGCAGCCATAGGCGTTCGATTCCGCGGGCAGGAAGTTAAAGAAATTCCCCATGCCGCAGGTCAGGTCGGCAATCAAATCGGACGCGGAAGGCTTCAGACACGATACCACCAAATTACAGATTGGCGGCGGCGTGAAAAACTGTCCGTTTTCTATTTCCTTTTTGGCCTTACTGTACTCATGGTAATTCTCATAGTCATCACGCCGCAGATCATGAAGCCCGCCGTCTCCGGTGTAGGCGTTGTAGACATCGGCTGGGGTAATTCCCGCAGAATCAAAGCCGCCATGGTCTATGAGATAAAGAACCTTCTCATTGAGAACTTTTCTCTGACCGGACGGAACTGGATTGGTCTGGTAAGGATATTTCATGGCATCACCCCCTTAACAGACACGGCCCAGGTAATCGTCTGCAAATTGCCGGGCATAGGCTTCACTGGCAAATTTAATATCCACCCGTCCGTTTTTAAACAGTTTAAGCTGGCTGACTTTGCTGCAGGTTGAAAATTCAACGGTTTCAGAGCCAGAATGACGGTAGCCTAAAAGACTGTCGAAGCCATGGGGATAAAGTGAAAAATGCCCCGTCTCAAAATGTGCGATTCCTTTAAGGATCTCTTTTAAACTGCCATAAAGTTCCCATTCTCCGCTGCTGAACCAGTTTCGATAACAGCAGCCGCTTGTGAAACGCAGAACGCATTTCTTAATTTCAAATTCTGCTGTTTTATTTAGATAGCTCCATGCGGCATTATGGCATTTGTCCTTTAATTCGTAGAGAGCCTGTTCATAAAAGCCACGGCCATCCATCTGTTCAAAGATAAGGTTAACAATATCCTCATAATTGAGGGACAGAGCTAACATGTCTTTTTCGTATTGTTCCTCTGCTGCCGCCGTCCTTTGTGGACCAGAGGGATTCTGTGGAAGCAGTTTTTGTTCAATCGTATGTTCATCAATAGAGACATGATAATATCTGTTAAAATGAGTAACAAGATTAGCGATAAAACGGGAATGCAGCTTCATCATGTGCTCACTAATCTGTGTGGCGGAAATATCCAATCCGCCGCTGGTAGACAAATAGGGCGCATGGGAATCCACCTCCGAAAGTATCTCTTTTTGCCTCCCGCAGATATCCTCCCATATGTATTCCATTTCCTGAAAACAGGCCAGGGCGGTGCGGTAAGCCTTCTCGTGGGCTTCACAGAAGAGCCGGTCAGTCTCTGCCAGCCGGATCTCTGCTTTTACTGTGACAGCCTCAAACTTTGTTAAAATATCCAATCGGAACCTCCTTATGGTCGGTTGCTCTGCAAAATCCTGTAAAGCTCTGACACCAGCAGACGGTGGTTCTTTTCGTACTGTGGCAGAAATGGTCTTTGCAGATTGTAATTGTAGTACCGGAAGTACAGAAAAGAGAAAAGCCGTGGAAGATTCAATCTGCCACGGCTGAAACGTCAGGGAACCGGTCTGGCTGCCGTTCCCGGTCTGTCAGTGACTGTTCTTTACGCCGCCATTGCCAGGTTCACAGGAAGCATGGCGCTGGCTGCCCTTGGAAAAGGGGACAGTGACAGATGATACTCTGCTTTTGCCGTTTCAAAACACACAAAATCCTCTGTCTGTTCATGAATAGATACCACGGGCAGGGTATGGCAAATCTGTCCGCAGGCATAGAAAAAGGCGCTCTGTCCCACTGTGAGAGGGCGCAGAAGGCGTCCGCTCAAAACAATCTCTTTTTTGTTTTTTTTCATTCGTTCTGACCTCCAGTCTGCTTTTGGGCATTTGATTATTCATAGCATAAATCCATTAGTGTACCGCGTACATCTTCCAACAGCTTCTGGACCTGCTTCATGCTGGTCTTATGGCTGCGGGCAATCTCCCTGACGCCATAGCCATTGGATTTTAACCACACCATATCAAGCTGCTGCCTGGAGATTCGTCCGGCCAGATCATGCAGCAGAAGTTTAGCTTCCAGGTGCTCCATCAAATCATTTCGAGATGGAATACTGTGTTCCAGAGGCGGGCCGTCGGGGGATAAGCTCACATGGATACTTACCACCTCGGCATTGCGTTTCTGGCTGCGGTTGGCTTTGTAATGATTAAGCAGATCAACCCGCATACAATTCCATGCAATGGTGCCGAATTTATATTTTTTGAGACTGCCTTCCGTGAGATAGCGCCGGACTGCCCGAAGGTAGCCAAATATCACCACATCATAGAATTCATTTTCATCTAAATCATGAGCATTCAGAAAAGCATAAACAAGACCGTGATTTTCCGCGGCAAAATCCTTCTGTTCATCTGTTAATGGTATTTCAATCTTCATAATCCCTCCTAAAAAAGAAAGACACCCCCGGTCAAAAACCGGAGATGTCCCTTGTTGACTTATTAGACGTTATAACGCAGCTCATGAACCTTTAAGCGGGTAAGGCTTCCCGTTCCCCGTCAATGGCAGGCGTAATGATAAAATTAGCGCCTGTTTCGCCGGACAGTGTGTCTGCCGCAAGGTAATCACAGCCATCATCGCGCAGCTCCTCGGTAGCGGCGGCGCGCTGCTGCTGGATTCCCTTAACCTGTTCTTTAAAGCTGTCGGCATAAGCGCGTATCTGTGCCAGCTCCTCGCCGGTGAAATCATACAGGCGGCGGAAGGTAGCGACACTGTAATCATTTGTGCCGTTGTTCATCTTTTTAAGACCAATCTGTACCACGCTGCCAAAGGTTGCCCGGCGGCGGATTGCAAAGGACTGGTTTAAAAACTCACGGAACGGACTGATACTGGTGGGCGGAAGGGTTAGCTGAATCGGCATATATTCGCCGCTGCGAAGCAGGTAGAGAATACGCATATTCTTGCACGCCTTCCCTTTCCCGTTTGGGTCTGTGCCGAAACGGTTTAAGGCGCAGGCCGCGCAGGCGCCTCCCGGGTCGCCGATTCCCTGCTTGCCGTCCACAGACGAACAGAGCGGGGCGGTGTTATCGTCGTACTCGCTTCCCTCCGGCCAGTAGGCGCAGGTAGCGTGATTGTGAAGAATGACGCCGACCAGCATTTTCGCATAGTCCGGGTTTTCGGGATCGTCGGACGGAAGTTCAAACTGAATGGTGCCGCCAGCCGGGATTTTAACCCGCTGAAAGCTCATCTGCAGACCGTCCATATCCTCTGCCAGTTCTTCAGAGCTGAACTCACTTTCTACCATGGCTGGCAGTACAAATTTTTCGTTTTCCATTAAAGCAGTCGTATTCTGGTTATACATATCGTTTTCCTCCTTTTGCAGCCGCTTTTAGGCGGCCATCTGGTTAATTTTGTTCCACTGTCTTGGCGGCATGGTTAAAATCTTATAGCCGATACTCTCCAGCGCTGTGGCTCTGTCATAGCTTTCCACATTCTGGCTGTGCCGGGTGACGGCGTTGGACAGCCCATAGAGGGTCAAATCGTTGCCCTCAATCAAATGCTGAAGAACGCCGGCGCTTTCATCTTCGGTAATATGGAAGTCCCGGCTTGTCAGCCTGACAATTTCGGGAACGTCCACCGTATTCATTTTGGCGGCGGTAGCGCCCCGCATAATGTCAATGACCTGGGAGAAACGGGCCTCCTCCACGGCGGCTTTTACCGTATCCTCAATCTTTTTTACAAAAGCATGATCTTCCGCGGCCAGAGTTTCCTCGGAATACAACTGAAAGTTCTCTTCTAGCGTATTGATTCTGCCCGTATGGTACTGGCGGGTTCTGGCGTCATTGACAACCATTCCGTTTTTACACACCAACCGGTAAACAAGAGGCTGTATATTCACGGAACCCTGTCCGACCTCGCTGTTTGAGATAATCAATCCGGCCTGGACGATATCGCCGGGGACAACCTCCGCTTCCAGCCGCGTGTTGACAATTTTCATATACATTCTGCTCTCTGTAATCTGACAGCTTTCAAAGTGGGCGCCCTCCATCTGACCGATGAGGGGAAGAACCACCTTGGCAATCTCCATGTTATCAATGCGCCGGTAACGGTTGCTTAAAAAAGCGCGCGCCGTGCCGCCGATTGTCCGGAGCATTCTCTTAGCCGGCTCCCGGTTAAACCAGGAATTGACGTTCTCGGCCAGCAGCTCGGGGTAATCGGTCCGCATACGGTCATAGTAATCGGCGGGTATTTTTAAGTAGCTGCCTACCTGCCGGTGGGCGATGGAATTGACCTCAAAGGGTTCCAGCGCTTCCACATCATTGTCGTACATATGCAGGTATAGCTGGCCGCCGCTGGGTTCCAGCTTGAGGCTTCTGGTGTCCACCAGGTAATCCTCTTTAAGCTGGTTCTGCCGGGTTATTTCAGCCGCCATTTCCTGTAGGGAAATACCTTCTTTCATCTGTAACATTCACTCCTTTTTCGCAGACCAGGGTTACCAGGTGACTACAATGCTCTTTTCGGTTATCTCCGCCGCCAGACCATTGCGCTCAAACACTTTAACCAGCCGGGGCCAGTATGTCTTTTCCGGAAAGCCGGACAGATGTTCCTGCGCCACCTCCTCCCCATCCTGGAGGATACAGATATTGCCATCTTCCTGAAGGGTCAGCCTGTTATGTCCGCGCGAGTTTAAGTCGGCCATGAGCGCCTCAAGAACTCCGCGTCCCTGCACCTCATACCAGATTTGCGGGTCCACCGGCTGACGGTTGGGCGGCGTTTTGCTCTCTTCGTCCGGTATGGCTCCAATATGGGACAGGGGAACAATCTTCACCATGCTGCAGTCGATATTAGCCTGCTGATCCACAGTTACGTCCGCATGGTCGAAATCGGGAACGCCAAAAACACGGATACGCCCAATTCCACCATACACGGCAAGCCGTTCCGGTTCCTTTTCACACCAGGACCAGGTTACGTCCGGATAAGCGGTCCGCAGGTAGCTGGAAATGCGGTGGTTTACGTGGCAGAGCAGAAGGTGTTCCACCGGCGCCCCATCGGTCTTTTCCGGCACCTTGGGAGCAGAACTGTAAATACCTTCCGCATAAAGCCGTTTCAGCCGGTATTTGCGCTGCTGGCGTTTCTTTGCCTGACGCATATAGGGGAGCAGAAGAATTGCCACAATCCATAAGCCCCATATAGAAAATACACCTAACAGAAGCCATGTCTGCAGGCTGCCTCTTACCAGGGCCAGAATAGCGATTACAGCTCCCACAAGAATACTGATGCTGCCCCACAGGGCTTTGTCATTTTTCATTGATTCATTCATCCTCTCTCTTTGCAATTTTCTCTGGAAACAAAAAAAGAGGAACCGCACTAAGCTTTCAGTTTCATTCTGAAAAACTTAATGTGGTTCCTCTCAATGGGTCGGAGTTACAATCACTCCGGCAGGGCCTCGCGTTCACCGTCCAATACTTCCAGGGGTGGAAAGCTGTTGGCGCAGGCTGCTGTAACCTGTCCGTCCGGTAAACTCACGTCCGGGGGCTTTGGCTGCCAACTGGGCAAAAAGCCGCAGTTGTCCAGGAAAACCTTCAGACGCTTTGTCTTGACATCGCCGTTTTGGCTGGTGCAGTCCACCAGCTCCTGGGAGCCGGTGAGCCAGATCATGCTGCCCTTCTTGATTTTCAGGCGTATGAGCCGCAGAGCATCTTCTCCCCACGCCCAGACCTGATAGTAAACCGTCCTCTGTCCATTGCCATAGCCGATATGCTCGGCAAGGTCAAAACAGACGTAAGGGGTCTGTTTCTGGCTCTGCTTTAACTGCAAATCCGCAGTCACACAGCCAAATACGAAAACTTGTGCCATAACACTCCTTTCTGCCAAAGGCTTTTATATCTATATAAAAAGTGCCAGTAAGCAGAACCGGCCAAATAGGCGCGGTAATACCACTGACACTTGATTACAAACTTGACAACGTGTGCAATGCGGGCTTCTGCCGCTATATGGAGCAAGGTCCATATTCCCCGCAGGGAGACGCACAAAAATCATTTACATTGCAAGTATAACACTATATATAGTATGTGTCAAGATATAGTAATCAATATATAGTATAAAATCTTTGGGCCTCCTACAACATACGGTATTCTATTCCTGCAACAGCCTGCCGACACATTCCACGGTGTCCACCACTTCTGAAAATTGCAGCTTTCCAATATAGGGATTCTCCGCGGCATAGTTATTCCAGAGTGACGTTAACGTCGGCTCCTCCCGGATATCCTGCACAATTTCCTTCCAGTCTGCCAGTTCCGCGGCAGAGCCGCGCTTTCTGGCTGTGTGGGCCACGGCCAGGCGCAGTACGTCGGCTCGGATTTCTTCGTTTCGCTCCCGATACAGGGTATGTAAATCATAAAAATCCCTTGCCCGTGTGGTTCCGATATTCCGGCGCAGGATAGTCTCATATTTTTCCGCCAGGATAGTCTCCAATGTGTAGGCCATAACCGGCACTGTCTTTTGCTCAAACAGGAAAGGGTAGTCATATTGGATCGCCGCAGGGGTGATTTCATCTCCGGTGGTTATATCAATCTTCATGGGGCTGTTAATTTTCCCGTACCGGGCTTCAATATGTACCCGGAAGTTGCGGTAAGCGTCGTCCTCCCGGATTGGTTCAATCCTTCGGAACGCAAATGTAATGCCGTCATCTACATCGAGGGACAGGATTTCCAGGATTACAGAGGTGATTTCCGTCTCCTCCATGGGGATTCCACGGACTGTCGTATCCATGTCGATGGTAGTGCGCTCGTCAATGCCGATCATGGAAGAAATCAACAGGCCGCCTTTTAATATGAAATTATTCCGGTAGCGCGAGACTGCCAGGCGCTCCAGGATTCGCTCAAATAAAAACATCTGCAGTACCTCCTGGGGGCGCAGGTTTTTCTGCGCTGCAATATTGCGGATTGCGCCTTTTAATTGTTCCGGTGTCTTCATGACAGTACCTCCATATATGTTCTGATTTTTTCTTCAATTCCAAATGTTTTTCCGTACTTTAACAGCCTGCGGCAATTTGCCCCGGCGCTGAAATAATCCTTGACGGCCTGGGTATAAAGCTGCATATCCATATCCTTTTTGTTCTGAATCAAATCGCAGAGACAGCGCTCCCTGTCATACAGGCGGATCAGGCCGCCCTGGGGCGAGGTGGTTTCTGTTATGCCGATATCGTATACGGCTTTTCCGGCATAGTGAAAACGCACCTGTGGATAATCCTTTTTCAAGGCGGACACATTTGTGCCCTGGGGAACCGTCATATCAATAAAATGCGGCGTCCGGTCGGACAGTCCCCAGAAGAAAAGCGCGGTTCCATAAGAAAATATGGCTTTTGTGCTTCTCCTCTGGAGCACGATATATTCGTCGGTCAGTTCCCCGCAAAGCGTGTACAGACCCTTGCGGATACGCGCCAGGCGGTTATCGTCCACATATTTTTTCAGCGCGGTGCGGTGGATTCCTAACTGTTCCACCTGCTTTGTGGACACAAACCCACCGCCGTCTGCCGCAAGTTCTTTTATTTTTAACCAGATATCGTCCATTCCCGGCACCTCCCGTCGTTTTACATTCATGCTTTAGATTATAAATTATTAAAGTATGAATGTAAAGAGCAGACTGCCCGTTTTGCCTTCTTTTTTTAATTTTTGATAGTGTCCCCCGATTCTTCCGAGTTTATGTGATTCATAAAGCGGTAATAATCGTCCAACAGGTAAAATTCATACTTCCGTTCCTCCGGTTTTCTGTATCTGAAGGTTAGTCCGTAAATGTTTCCGGTTCCGTCAAGTCCCAGCGGCCCCAGCCAGCAGGTCATAACATGTCCGTTGCGATACCAGAGCCGGATATCACAAAACTCTTTTTCCGTTACCAAGCCTTTGGACACGAGCCTGCGGACCGCGTCATCATCTAAGGGCGGATAAGTCAAAAAATGCCGGTAAAGGTCATCTGGAAGTCCCAGAGCCTGCTGATAGGTATGCGGCTTATACAAGAGAACCCTCCTTTCATTGGTATCTATACAGGAAATAGGACGAAGCCTATTCTTTTTCTGCATTGTCTTCCGATAATTTTTCATATCCGAGAAACGCGTTGGTTGACAGCACGGTATCCAGATAGTCATTTCCAAGGACCGGGCGGTGTTCCCTTTGAAAATAAAAGCGGTATTGAGCCCCGGTCTGTACGGCGGCCTGACCGCTTAAAAGCAGGGTGTGCTCTTTGCCAGACAGATCGGTAACACAAATCCGCCTGTATCTTCGGAGCGGCGACAGGGTGACAGAGGTACAGGTTCCTGACACGGCCGCATATGTCTCCCCACGGATAATATGCCACAGGGAGACGCAGCGGAACAGGCAGCAGATGAATATAACGCCGCCCATGGCGAGAAGCACGGAGTCGGCGGAAACCATGTAAACCACAAGGCTGACAAGCACGCTGGAAAGTCCGGCCAAAAGAGTCAGGCACATTCTTCTTTTCAACACATAGGGACAGCGATTCCATTGTTCCATCATGTTACATCCTTTCAAAAATAATTTGCTGACGCAGGTACAGGTTTGCGATTGCCAGGATTACCGGCTTGCTGCTGGCGCTGGATTTGACCAGATAGGCGATATTGTCGCTGGTGGTGTCCCGGTCATCATAGAGCTTGTCCAGAACGCTTTCCTCATTGGGCAGCCTGCGAATCCCCTTTTCCATACATTTGATGATTTCCGCCGTAGACATCAGCGTCTGACCCGCAAGGCGCATGACCTGCATTTCCTGGGGGGTCCGCCTGTCTCCGCGAAGAAGCCTGCGCGCCATGGAGACAGGCACATCTTTTATCAGTATCAGCTTTAAAAAGGAAAATAGCCGGAGAGGAAAGCTGCCTGTAGCCGGAATGATATACATGGCGCTCAACAGGTCGTATAAAGCGTCATAATCAGTCTCGCCGCTTCCGGAGATTAGCAGGCCCCGGATCAGCAGACGGTCCACGCAGTCACTCCATGTACGGTCTGACGTAAAGCTGTAATCCAGAACAGCCTTCCCGTAAAGCTCCCCGATTTCTTCCCTTTTGATAATCCGCCAGTTCAGGCTGGTCCAGACCAGCATTTCCTGTAAGTCAACCATGTAATCCTTTCCGCCCAGCACAATAACCGGATAGGACTTCCCCGGGCCGCCGGTTCTTTTTTCCAGACGGCCCACGGCGGTAAATAATGTTCTTAGTGTCATAGTGAATACCTCCTTTATCTGTTCCTTACGGTTTAAACACGGGATTTTCAACAGGCTATCAGATGCAGTCCAAAAATTCCTGGTCTTTCCGCAGTTTCTCCACAGACCGGGAGATCCAGGCTCCCACATGAGAGGGCGGAACACCATACATCTGTGCAATTTCTTTAATACGATTGCCTTTGATTTTCAATTCCAGAGCCTCGATTCCTAACCGCGCGATTCCGCTGTAATCCTGCTTTCTGGACTCCAGCAGCGAAAGCGTCTCCATCATGGAGATATGCGCTCTGAATTTATCAACCTGATGTACCACCGAGCCATCGGCAAGCAGCTCCCCGTGTTCCCCAAACTCCAGACGGCTGAAGTGACGCTGTTTTTCACACATTCCCCGGCAGTAGGAGAACAGCCCGTTTTGAACCACTTTTTTGGCATAGGTGGGAAACTGGGATAATGACGCGTCGTAGGAGACCGCGGCCCGGCACAGCCAGATACAGCCTTCCTGGAATAAGTCATCATAATTAAAGCCATAGATTCTCTCGTTGACATGGATATTGGATATAATTACCCAATGGACAACGGACATATGGTCTGCTACCAGACACCGCTGTTCATCTGTCAGAACGGTTTCTTTTCTCATGAACGCCGCCTCCCTTCACGCTGCCCGGGTCCGGGAAGTTTCCAGCGCCTGATTGCAGAGATTGATGGTCCTGTCACACATATACTCCGAGAACATGCCGATATGGGTATCCTTCTCGCTAAGTCCCAGCTTTGCCTGCAGCCAGACATAGGCTTCCCACTTTTCCATATGGCATTGCCGCTGCAGGGCGTCCAGAGACTGGTGGGCCAGAATCCGCTTGCGGCGCAGCTCCTTATTAGCCGGCGTTCCCAGAGGGCTTCGGTCCTTTTTGTGGGTGCCGACATAGGAATCACAGGCCGGCCATCTGGAACAGATATACAGGTATGAATTTTTTGTTTTACCGGATCTGCCATATACAACGCTGGCTGGCCGGCAAGTGGCGTAGGCCCCGCAATAGGGGCATCTGATTCGTTGCTTCCGCTTCATAACGATTACCTCCTGATTACTCGCCGTTTACGGCGGGATTACGTTTATCAGGACAGTTTTAGGCCGGACGTCAGCGGCCTGCCTCCTGGTAAAGCTGCAGGAGCGGACAGCTGGAATCCGAGAGCGTATGCCATTCGATATACCGGGAGAAAACGGCCTCAAAGGTCTTTCTCACTAACGTGCCCCGGCACTCTGACGGTTCTATCGACTCGCCGGTAAACTGCCTGACGATTTCCACAGGCATTATGATCAGGCTCCCGTCCGCGTCCGCAGCCATGAGAAAGCCTTCACATAGCGGGTCTTGTCCATAGGGGCAGGGAGTACAGCCGCACATGACATACAGTGTATTTCTCCAGTTGCCTCTGGTTGCCCGCATAAAGGAATAAAACTTACAATGGTTTTGATTCAATGCCTTCACCTCCATTACCGCACATTGCGAAAAGTAAAATTAAAAAAGGGGGTCAGCGCCAATTTTTTGCGCTGACCCCCAATGTATCGTTATCCGAATAATGCCTCAATCTCCCTTGTGATTCTGGGAATCACCGTGTCGTTGAAAATCAAGGTCAGAGCCGCCAGCAGGAGAGCGCCCAGCACCACGGCTATGATAATCTTCACAGCATCGCTGATATAAAAATCACCGCGCTGGTTGGAAAGCGCGGCGCGGGTGTTTAATATAAGACGGGTTGCGGTTCTGTTTAATTTTAAAATCATTCTTTTCATGGTAATACCTCCTGAATTTTATTGTATTGTTATGTGGTGTGATTCTTTACTCTGTTAAATTGTTTGTCCCAAAGCGCCGGAAACCTCCGGTTATCCGAAAAATGCGCCGAGGGAGCTTAAAACCTCCGTACAAAGGACAACAAGATAGATAATCATAATACATATGAGCATCATCATGGAATACCGCTGAATCTTCTTAGGACGTTTGGCAGCTTCCTTTTTCAGATTGTTTTGCTCAATCTGCCTCATATCGAAGCAGATCATCTTGAAGTACATGCGCTGGTCATCACCGCGCAGCACGCCCACCAGACCTCTGATAATATCCGAGAGCATAGGACTTCCGATTCTGGTCTCAAAGTGCAGCAGCGCGTTTTCATAGTTGGAGGTCATCATGTCCGCGATAGTCTGGTCCAATTCTAATCCGAAATCCCTGCCTGCCACACGGCGGTAGGAAGTCAGGATTTTCAGCACATCACGGTCATTCTCCAGATTTTGCCCAATCGTCAGGGCAAAGCGGGGAATCTCCGCTTCTATGAGCTTTTGCCGCTTCCTGACATAATCAAAGGCCGCATAATAGGTGGAGAACCAGAGCGCCACGGCCAGCCCAATTAAAAGCGGCGCCATAAGCGGCATCACAAAAGCCACAGGGAACGAGCAAAGACCTGCCGCGCCGGCGGTTACCCAGGCTTTTGCGGTATAGACCTCCGGCGTCAGCTCCAGCCCGGCTATGGTGAGGGCCGATTGCAGCTTATTGCGCTTCAGCCTGTCAAGCTTCAAAAAGGGGGCCAGCAGCCCTGCGATTTTTGTCAGATAGACTTCGGCCAGCCGCTCACCCTTCACGCCCTGCTGTTTCCGGACCATCAGCATTGTGCGGGAGGTTTTTCCGGTGGGGACGTCCGCAAACGCACAGGTCAGATGATAGACAGCAAAACCAAACAGTATAATAGCCATAAGTGCTAACAGTGTCATGCGCCGTCACCTCCATATTCAATCGGTTTGCTTAGCTTCATAATCTGTGTCAGGGCAAACAGGATAATTGCCGCGCAGATGGCAAGGGCAATCTTACCCGGGGTTGTAAAGATCAGGGTGTGAAACCAGTCCTTATTGAGGAAATACAACAGAGGTATATTGGCAATTACCAGAAACATCATAGTGACTGCCTCGCGCCGCGGTCCCTGCATCATGGCTTCCAGCTCCGACTGTACGATACGGACATCACTGAACTTTTGGGCGATGGTAGGCAGCGTGTTTTTCATGGAGCGGTCGGACTGACACTGGATTAAAATATTGCACCATTCATGGAATACCCGGTTGGGAATCTTCATTTTCAAGCTGTTAATAGCGCTGGTAGTGTTTGCGTTAATCAATCTGGCCTCGCAGACAAATGCCTCGAAGTTAGCTCTCACCGGTTCATTGATATAGGGCAGGTTTTCCTGTACAGACCGGATGATATCCTCCGTGCGCAGGTACGAGGTCGTGATGATGGAAATTGCTGTTTCCAGTTCCTCGTTTAAATGCTTTTTATAACTGGCAGACGTGCTGTGCAGATACCACACCGGCAGCAGGGAGAAGCCGATTCCCATAATGGGAACCATGTATACGTTGCCAATCAGTAGCGCCAGCACCGCGCCCACCGCGAACAGGATCAGGGTCAGCCTTTTAAGGGCTTCAAAGCGGTCGGTCCTGCCCGTATCTTTTAAAATCCGTTTGATTTCGTAGTCCTGGTTAAAAAAGCCCTTAGCCGGAGTGCCCAGGAGTACATTCAGTTCATCACTTAACGTAGCCGCCCGGCGCCGGGATAAGAATACAGCATCCATAAAATCTCCGGGACGGACCCCAAACAGCGCCAGGAGACCGGCGCTGATAAGGGCAAAGCAAATAATATAAATCCACTGCAATTAATTCACCTCCTCCGTGAATTCAGCCAGTTCTTTATGTGAAATTCCGTTATCCAGCAGCCGCTTTTTCAGACTGTCGGAAATGGCGTTTATTTTCCTGTGATGTCCCACCACGCGGGTTTCCCCGTCTTCCCGGGTTACATTGTCCACCACCTCATATTTATAAAGAGAACGGTAGAGCAGCTTCCCGTCCTGATAGTCCTCTCCCTCGATAATTTCCATAATCTTCCGGGAACGGTCCTCAAGCTGTTTTGTAAAGACAACCACAGGATAGGCTTCCACCATGATCTGCATGAGCACAGAATCGTCCATGCTGTATTTCCGCTTTGCAAGGGTCATCATGCGCCGGTATGTGCTGTTGCAGGAGTTGGAATGTATTGTAGTGCAGACCGTGTGGCCGGTCCGTGAGCTTTCCGCCGCCGACAGGCTCTCGGCGGCAGACCGCATTTCCCCCACGCCGATTACGTCCGGGTGTTTCCGCAGAACGCGTTCCAGAAGAAAATCCTGGTTGATGTTCATGGCCGGGTTCTCGTGTGGCCTTGTCAGCAGGTGGACAACGGAATTGAGAATATTGCCCTCGCTGTCTCTCTTGATTAAGTCAAATTCCCGGCTTCCCTCCTCAATGGTAATCAAGCGGCGGTTGTTGGGAACCTGGGAGAGCAGCCATGCCATCACGGTTGTCTTTCCGGAGCCGGTGGAGCCGGCGATACAGACGCTGACTCCATAGCGGATACAGGCGGTCAGAAAATGCAGCATTTCCGCCGTGGCGCTGCCGGAATCCAGCAGCTTCTGTTCGGAAACCGTCTGCTGGTTTACAATACGGATGGAAGCGTTGATTCCCACATCGGAATCCACAATAGGAGATTTGTCCACGGAGATACGGATATTCTTATCCAGAAAGCCTATGACGCTGGGCATGGTATCATCAATCACCATGCCGCAGGCATTCAGCATACGGCGCACCACGTCAATAGCGTGCTGGGGCGAGGAAAACTTATCCGGTATCTTGATGCTGCGCCCGCTGTTCATAATGACCTCGATATCGTTGTAGGCGTTGATATTCACCTCCTCGACGCCCGCCTTATAAATCCATTTATTCAAAAAAGAATAGCCGGCCATATCTTCATAGAGCTTTTCGCAGAGTTCCGCTGTTGTCAGCCCGTCAGACGTGTACTTCCGCTTGACTAAATACTGTACCATCAGCTCTTTTAAAACCGTGGTGGCTCTGTCGGTGTTTTCCTCGCCCGCCTCTGCTATCGTGGAGGCATGATTTTCCGAAAAATACCGCTGCACATCTTCAAGAATCTGGTCATATGTCAGATTGTCACTGGCAGCGGGCGCAAAGAAAATGTCATTCAGATTGTTCATCCGCATTGTCCTCCTGTTGTCCCTGGGGCGCATCGTCCTGCTGCTCCGTTTCCCCCGGGTCCAGCGCTTCCAGAACCCGGTTCAGAGAAGCCGTATATTTTGGATTGCAGTAGCTGATGGCGTTAAACATACCGCCCTCTGTGGCGCAGCGGTCTATTTCCTTGCCGTAGGGCAGCAGACCGTCAAAACCGCCTATTAAGTGCCCCATCTCGTCAATGGCATGGAAGGGGCGGGCAAGACCGGCAAAGGTCAGGTGTTCATGGTAGCGGAACCGGCTGTCTGTCAGCAGGGGCTGATGGGCTTTTAAGTAATGAATCCCCTTTAAGTCCGGTGTCAGGACGCGGATCACCAGGTCGCCGGATTCCATGGCGGCGGGCGTAAACACATTTGTCATGTTTGAGCAGCAGTCGAGAATGACAAAATCAACCAGCCTGGACGCCGCCGCGATCAGACCGGACGCCATATCGTATTTAATTTCCGGATAGCTTAACGGATTCTCCCCGGCGCAGTATCCCATGAGTCCAATGAAGGGATAGGATTTCAGCACGGTCACATGGCTGGCAGCTAAAGCAGTGTCAATCTCCACGCTGCTAAAAACCTGTCCTACGGAAACATTGGAAGGAACCGTCTGATCCGGCAGCCACACCGGCAGCATGGGAACACAGATATCCGCGTTGATAATAATGGCTTTTCTTTTATCTCTTGTCAGGGCCTTGGCGAGGATACAGCAGAACATGGATTTCCCGCTGCCTGGGCTGCCCCATACGGTAATTATTTTTGCCATAGGTACATTCTCCTTTTCGATTTATGGATTCCGTCCGGGTTCGGCCCCGCGTGTTTCGGCTTCAGCGTCCGCGGAGCCGTCCGTGGACGCAGGAACCCCGTCCTTTGCAATCTTTACAGGCTCCGGGGAGCGGAGCGCTGAAAGCGCCTCGTCCTGCTCTGCCAGCAGCTCCTTTGCCAGAGCCTCATGATTGCGGGTGATAAGGGCAACATGGGCGACACCGTCATTTTCCAGCTCTGTAATGATTCTGGCCTGCTCCGGACTAGCCAGAACAGTGACTGTGGCAGACTGCTGCTTTTCCTCGTCCTCGGCAGGCTCCTGCGTATTGTCTATGTTGATTCCGTCAGCGCCGGTGACAGATAATACCTTTACATAGCGCAGCTCCGGTATCTCTCTGGCAGTCTCAAGAAAATGATAGATACGCACAATGTCACCTGCCTGGAGTTTGTCCGACAGACCGGCCGCCAGGGTTTTAACGCTTAAAGAGATAGCCGTCTTGCCGGACGGGATATCATTCAGCGCGATATCCGAGGTAAGCGGAAGGGCGCTGACCTTTGAAGAAAGAATATAATCTCCCTCCATTAAATCCGAGGCCGCGTACTTTCCGACCACGTCCTCCTTGGAGCGGGCAAGGCTTACAGGCAGATTATAGCTGCCCACCTCTGCCAGCTCCACATTTTTTTCGGTGATGACGGCGCCCTTTAAAATCGGCTCCGACACGCGGACAATTTCCGTTTTTCCGTTGGTCTGCCGGGCAATCGTGGGCAGGGCGATAAAAGCGATGACAGCGGCCAGCACAAGGCTAAGCAGTCCAAATATAAAGCGGTTATTTAATCTCATAATCTTCTCTCCTGGTTTAAAATTTCAAAGCGGCGGCGATAACCAGATTTCCCATGGCAAGAAAGGGGACAAATGGAATCGCCAGGTTTTCATATGGGTTGTTTCTTCTGGTGAAGAAAACAGCGATAGCGGCGAGGGCTGCTGCGGTCAGCAGGATTGCGGTCATACGGTTCAGACCGTAGATAAAGCCCATAATCCCTGCCAGCTTGATATCCCCGCCTCCCACGCCCGTTCCGTCCTTAGAGACAAGAGCGGCGGTGAGAAGAATACCGAAGCCTGCCGCGGCCCCGGCAAGAGAAGCAAGCCATGTTTCAGAAACCATCTGCCAGCTAAAGGAACCAATGCTTGGCAGAAAGGGGGAGGCAAGCGCAACGGGGCAAAATAAAACGAGCGCCCGGTCTGGCACCCGCCTGTAAATCAGGTCATAAATGGCAAAGCCGGTAACCGCACCGAACACCAGCGTCTCATAGAAAAGAACGGGAAGGCTATTCCCGGTTAGTATACCAGTCATCATAAAGGCTCCCCCGTATGGATACATAATCGTTTAAATTGATTGACAGCATACCGTCCGGCGTCCATGTATCCCATACCTGGGTGTACACCTCATACTGCGTATGGTCCGGAAACCACAGCGGTGTAAAATGCACGGAACGGTTATAGGTTGAGAACTCATTGGGACGGAATATGAATTTAGCGCTCCGCCCTCCGGAGATCCGTTGAAGCAGGCGAAGGTAGGTTCCGTAGTCAAATTCCGGAAAAACGGACAGGGCGGTCTGCGGGTGGGTAATATGGCTTGACGGGGCGCTGGTGGAGAGCGTTGCCCTCACATCGGTTTTCACCCCATATCCGCTTTTCATGTTTTTGCCGGAAGCAGTTGGAACGAGATCGTCCGGCATTAAGGACATTGAGCCGGATATGGACGCGGAATACCCGGTATAGTCGTATTCCCAATATCCGTTGTCAACCCAATGCCCGCCGTCTTCATGGTCGCACCAGTCCCATACCGGCACCCAGTAACAGCTCCATACGCCCCAGTTTGCTGTCCTCTTCTGTGGATTATCCGGAAGGGACGGAATAGAATAGCCATGATTCGTGTCCGTAGCCAATGGGTCCGGCGGTATTTTTTCATTCAGGTCAACTATTTTTGCAGTAAACGTATCCTGGGCCGTGTAAGCGCGCCGGACGGATACGGTGATGGGTACGGTCTGCGCAGTGCCGGGAGTGCGCCATTTCACCCAGACCACCTGTGAGTCCCCGGCCGGAATCACAATATCCCGAATCCGGTATGTCCTTCCCATGATTTGAAATGTTACGGACGCAGGATTGTCTGGCGTTAAATCCCGGTCTGACCGAAGGGTGACCGCGGTGATTACGTCTGTATCCACCCGGTACTCCACGTCGGGGGCTTCTATTTCCCCATCGGGATTTTCCGGCTCCTCCGGTCCCTCGTCAAACCACACAAGGCCAAGGCCCAGATAATTGATGATGTCCGCGTTGGACTGTACTCCGGTTTTTGGTCCCGTCCACGCGGAAAAGCCAATATCGTCATATTCCAGGAACATTGCCAGCGGCAGGTTCTGAAAGGCGACGGTGGGGAGCCTCTGTCTCAACGCGCCGCCCGAAAGCTGGTCGTACAGAGCCGCCTCCGTCGCGGTGAAACAGTAACTCATACCGTTAAAGGTCACATAGGCGATTGGCTCCAGCAAGATTTTGTACTCCCCGGAAAGCATCTTACTATAGTCTGTGCCGGTGGCGGCGGCAACCATCTGGCACGCATATTCCGAACAAAAATAGCGCTTGATAATCTCAATCGAGGTGGGACGGCTTCTGCTGTTTACAATGGGCGGCATGGAATAGGCGGGCTGGCTGCACCGGTAAGGAACCGTTGACTCCATGGAAATCGGCGTTCCGTTCCGGTAGTCAATTTTATTGACAGTGCCGAAATAGTAGATAGTTGCAGGCTGCGGTCTGTTAGAAAAATCAACAGAACCGCTTACAGGGCTGCCTGTGTCGGCGTCCACCACGGTAATCCGGACGCCGTCGTTTCCGGGGGACCATTTATTCTGGGAGGTTCCCTGCCCCATGTTCCCGCCTCCCTGGTCGATATTCCCCTCACCGGCAGCCAGGGCGTCAGTAGGAATCAGCAAAAGCATGAAAGCCAGGCAGCAGAGAACGGTAAGCAGTCGTTTCAAATAATATCACGCTCCTTTATTGGATTTTGGGTATCAAAAAGCCGCCACTCATGCAAGTGACGGCAAGTATATATAAATGTAACGGTTTAATCCCCCATGTTTCCAACCATTTTATTGGGGTCACCGTCACTGTCGATTGTGGACTGAATCACCTCTGCCGGAGTCACCCAGCCAAATACAGGATCGTAATACGCCCCATTTCCGTCGGTGCTGCCGGGAACCGGCGTGCTTTCCGGCTGGGCGGACGGCGCTGTCACATCGGGAGCCGGGTTGACCGGGTGTTCCGGTCCTGGATCTTCCAGAATAGTCTTTCCCTCCGGCGCGGGCGGTGTTTCGGCGGGCTTCTCTGTTGGCGAAAACTCTACGGCCACATCTTTTTCCGTTTTCTCCGCTACCCGGGGATATTCGGCTGTTGTTGTTTCTTCAGGGGTGGTTTCCGCTGCCGGGGTAGTTTCAGGCATGGCGCCGGTTGTCTCCTCTGTTTTTGGCTCTGTCTCCGGAGATGGTTCCGTCCATTCCTGCGAAACCGTGGAAGGGGACGGTTCAGCGGCGGTAAACTGGTTGTTTGTATCCCGGTTCACTGCCCAGCAAATCCCCAGTATGGCAACAATACACACAGACAGCAAGGCGACAAGGAAGCCTCTGGATTTAAAAATTTTCTTCATTCATTATCCTCCGTTTTTTTGTTTAGGTATACTTTACGGGATATCTGCACATTTTTCAACAAAATTCCATTAAAATTTTGTGTTGTGGTATCCTGTCAGTTCAATTCCCTGGGTGACAACCGGGTAGGAGCGTCCAAACATTCTGACATAAAACTCTGCGTCACAATAGAATGTATATTTTACCCGGTCCCCGGTCACATGAAAATCCAGCGTGATATTTTTGACTCTGTAATCGTCGGTGGAGAGGGGGATTTTAGAGGACAAACCCTCCCGCACAGTGTCCTCCAGCATTTCCGTGTAAGAACTGCTGGAATAAAGCGTGCTTAAATATTCGCTGAAATTAGTCTCCCTCTGGGAGCGGTAAGTATCCGCGTAAATGCTGGCGCTCAAATTGTTCAGCTCCATCTTGGCGCCATTGCGGATATTGATACAGTTAATACGAACAGAAGCATACAAGAGCAGAAAAGAAATCAGCATTACAATGCCGACTACAAAGAAGCAGGAGTAAATGGCAATCTCCCCACGCTCATTCCAGACCCGTCCCCTGTACTTCCGGTCAATACGTTTCATGCGCCACCTCATTTCCAATAATGTTCACTGACCCCGGACCCTCTTGCCACTACGTTAATGTGAATCAGACGCAGGTTCCAGAAGCCGCCCAGTCTGGCTCTGCCTTCAATCGTGATATAGAAGGGCGTCCCCAGTTGGATTCCATGACGCATTCCCGCTGGGGTGGGAGAGTGATAGGTCGAGTCAACGGAATAAGTAATATCCTCCGCTCCTTCGATCCGGGAACAGAGAAAGTCAAACATCTCGTCGGTTTCAAAGTTGATTCCGCCGGAAAGCTGTATCTGCTTCACCATCTCGTCCGCACAGTAATCCAGCTCCTGTTTTGTGGAAATGATAGAAAACAGGTCAATGATAAATGCCAGCAGCAGCACCGCGATAAAAATGAATATCATGGTACTGAAATAATTGGCCTCCGCCCGCTCGCTTTGCAGCACTCTGCGGATTTTCTTCATTAAGATAATAACCACCGCCTTTACGGCAAAACAGCCGTCCCCGACAGAGAGCGGCTGTTTTGCAAAGTTTTAACTGTACACATTATATCAGATACGGCTTTGCGGTAAAATAGCAGAACCGTGCCGATATCGTGCGTATTTGTGCCAATATCCTGCCACCGTGAAAAATCAGAGATTCTGACGGATAATACGGGTAATAATACCGACCGCCACGCCGCGTTCCTCGTCAATTCTCGTGACCGCGAAGCTCACATCATCCTTTTTTCCGGGCATACGCTGGTCGTAGCAGGAGTGGGCCACCGCGTTCACTCCATTGGAGAGCCGGACATAGACCACACCTTTGCGAACGTCTGTAACCTTACCCGCGTACTTACTCTGAATGCGGCACTTTTTCAGATTTTCGTTGTTATTATTCTGGGTGACACTCTTGATATCAGCCTTTACGCCGATTTCCTCCAGGCTGTCCCGCCTTACGCCAAGAATCCGAACCAGCGTCTCATCGCCCACAGAGAAGCGTTCATGGGCGTCTCCAACCCAGTCCCATGCCAGATCCCGGGCCATAATCGAACATTCCACGCCAAAGATTTCCACACGGATTACCTTTTCAGCCACAGCAATGATACGGGCCTGGACGATACGCCCCTCATAGATACGGTACATACCCGCCGGATCGGTTTCCAGATAGAAAATCTGTCGCTTTTTCAGCATGGCTTCCCTACGGCTTGCAACTACGCTGCGGGTCTTGGAATCAATCCCCTTTATCACAAAATCAATGTGAGCGCCCAGCATATTATTTAGAATCTTATTCTGGCGCAGCATTAAATCCGTATAATCCTGACCGGAGGGACTGCGCCCCACGTTAATCATCATTTCCTTCATCGGGATTACAATGCGGAACCCCTTATAATCCGCAATGGCGATGGTCTTGCCCGTATCCGTCTGCTCAATTCCACATAGCTGTCCCATGAGTATCCGGCGGGTGCGGTACGCATTGTGGATTTCATGCCAGATTACGTCCTCCCGCTCCTCTGCCGTCTCCACCTCGCTGCGCGCTTCAATGGTCAGCACAGGTGCCTCTGCTCCGGAGCGGCCGCGGGAAGCACGCCGGGGCACAGGTGACGGGGCGGAGTCAGCTATGTCCCCGCTATCTCCGGTTCCTTCATTTGTGATTTCCAGAGAAGGCGTTTCCGCCTCTTCTCTGTCCACATCCATGCGTTCAGCGGCTTCAACCGTGCCATCTGTGACGGTGGGGCGTTCGGCAGCTTCCGTATTTTTGGTCTCTTTCTTTTTTCCTGCCGCCCTTTTCCTGGCAGGGGACGGTTCTTCTGTCGCAGCAGCGTCCGGCATATGGGAACCGGGCTCGCCGGTTCCAGAGATTTTAACACCAGTATTTTCCGCGGCAGCCATTTCGCCGGATAATTCATCGGAATATGTATCGGCGCTCACGCCGGACTCCATGTCAGCCAGAATTTCGTCCAATCCCGGACCCGGCTCCTCCGCCACGGCGGCAGGACCATCTGCACTGTTCGGGACCCCTTCTGATTCAGCAGCCTCATTTTCAGCAGCCTCATTTTCAGCAGCCTCATTTTCAGCAGCCGCGTTTTCAGTAACCCCATTTTCCGCGGCCCCATTTTCAACAGTTCCGTTGTCCTCCGCTCCAATCAGTTCCTGTTCTAATAATTCTTTTTTCTTAGCAGCCATAAAAACCTCCTTAAATAATTTGTTATGATAAGATAGAATCTTTATCCGATGTGATAATGTCAGCCGCAGTCTCAACTATTTCAGACGGCGCCGGCGCGGCTTCCCGGGCAACGGTCTGCGTTTTACTTTCCTTTGGTTTCCTCCCCGTCACCTTTTTAGGCGTCTTCGGCTTGGCTTTCGCGGTATCCGCCGCTTCCTGTTCTAATCTGCGCCACTCCGGGATATGGGCGGACGCCTTACAGGATTGGAGCTTTGGGTACTCCGGGTGCTTTGAGTAATCAAATTTATTGACCTTCAGCGCTTTCTTTCCCCTTATAATCACAAGGGCCTGGTCGATTGGCAGGCGCAGAACCTCATCCGGAGTGAGGACGGGGCGTTTGCCCACGCCGCTGGTCTCCCGGTATTCCGGCGTGTAGTTGGAGATACGCCATGTTCCCAGTTGTTTCGATTTGCTGGATACCGACACGCTGGCGAGACCTGTGCGGGAACTGATAAATTCCGCTGTCAGCTCGTCCGTACAGCCCAGAAAATACTGGATATCGCAGTTCCCCAGAATTTCCTGCCACTGATTAAGAGGGTAACGGTTTTGAAGCCCCGCTAAATTCTGGAATACGCAGCTCATAGAAATATTCCGGGAACGGATAACGGATATTTTTCTGCTTAAATCCGGGATTACGCCGCAGGCACAGAGTTCCTCTCCTAAAACGTGAACCGGAACAGGAAGCCTGCCGCCTTCACAGTTCTTATCCGCAAACCGCACCAGCTTAATGAACACAAAGGACAAAAACAGGGACGATAGGAAATCAAAGGTGCTGTCCTGATCGCTGGTAATGCAGAAGTAAGCGCAGGGCTTTTGTCCCGGCAGTTCCAGGTCTATTTCATCACGGGCGGTAATCTTCTTAATCATCTCGGACTGGAATACCTGAAGGCGGCTTCCCAGGCCAATGATAACGCCGCTCCGCACGGAATCGGACGCCTGCTTAAAGAGACTGTACGGCGCTTTTGCCGGGTGTGTAGCCGGCAGCGTATCAAATAAATTGTTGAGATCAGATTCCGCGTTCAATGTTAATAGCTGATAAACCTGACCGATATTCTTGTTTTCCTGGGCATAGCTCTGGTCCACATACAGAACCAGGGCCTTTAATAAATTCATTTCCGCTGAATCCCAGAAGTGGTCGCCCTTCCCATTGGTTGTGGTGTTTTTAATGATAACGTCCACAAAAAGCTGCGCCATCAATTCCTGACCGTCAATCTCACAAAGACAGTTCCAGGAATCAGAATTTTCAGCGGAGACCAGATTGAACACCCGGACAATATACCCTTTCTCCCGCAGATATTCACTGGACTTTTCATAAAGCTCTGATTTTGGGTCACAGATAATCAGTGATTCTCCGCAGGCAACGCTCTGCAGGATACGGTTCATACAAAACGATCTTGTCTTCATGGAGCCGCTGGCGCCGTACACGGCCAGATTGCGGTTGAGCCTTGTTTCCTTTGGCACACACACCACCTTATGATTCAGCGTGCCAAGAATGGTGCCGGGGTGGCTGCGTAAATCAGATACAAGCTCCAGGACCCCGTCCATCTCTTCCTGATTCATCCAGCCGGAAGTTCCATACGTCCCCTTTTTGGAGTATGTAAAGTTCCGGTCCTGATCGTATTCACCGTCCTCGCTGTATCCCAGGCGCATGACCATAATCAACAGAACCGCAAAGAGGCCAATGCAGATTAAGACACCGTATACCCCATAGGGAGGGCGGAATACGGAAGCCAGGCAGGTAAAAAAATTGGGTGTCGGCATCACCGGAGATGTACCGTCCCCCGGAACGCCGCCGCCCTGCTGCCAAACGGCGTAATTTCCAATAAACTGCGCCAGATAGCCCCCTGCATATAAAACGGCAAGAACGGCCAATGGCGCGGCGAGCATGGTTTTTAGTAATTTATGTTTTCCTATGGGAAGAACCTCCTGTTAAATTTAGTAAAGTCAATGGTCTGAAAACGCACCGTGGGATTACAGTACCGGCGAAGCACATCACACTGGAAATCAAAACAAACCAGCGTTCCGCCCTTTTCCTGCAGACCCAGCGCCGCGTTAAACCGTGCAATCCGGGGCAGGTCAAAAAAATAGCCGAACAAAACCGGTTCCCCGTTCCGGTCAATCGCGTCATTTTCAATATGCCAGTTGCTTTTTGGCCCGCCCAGCCCCTGCGCCAGTATCCGGTTCAGTTCAGCAGTCATGGACGGGTTGCAGAGAAGCCTTAAAAGCACCTCCCCGCAGTGATTGTTTGTCAGATAATAAAAATGTTCATAGTTGCCGTCAAGAATAAAATAATTCTGCTTTTTCTCCTTGCCATTTGTAAGAATCTGATATGCCAGCTCCATACTGTCGCCAAACAACAGCGCTTTTACATCATTCATCTGGTACTGACAATGCAGGCGCCGCTGGCACAGTTCCATCTGGATCAGCGCCTTGACCCTAAGCTCCGAGCGGTTTTCCCATTTAGCGAGAGCGCCACCGTTATTGTAGACGGGAAATATCCCGGATGGAGCCAGGAGAACGCCGGCCATGCGGGAACCTCTTATTTTTACAGCCTCCAGCCCCATGTCCTTGACCTCCCGCGAGCTGTAAAAAGCCGGTTCCTCGATACAGGATACCGGAGAGCCGGAAGGGGAGAACACCTCCGGCTTACAATCACGGAAGATGTGCACGCCCGCCAGCTTCATATTCACATAGACAACCGCAATCTGATAAAGGCGCAGACGTCTTGTAATCTCTCCTTTGAGAAGGTTGGTATCTGAATTTCCTTTCAGATAAAAAGAAAAGCGGTCGGGACGTTCTGCCGTAAGCTGCGCTTTTGCCTGTGCGGTAAGGCGGTAGGTACGCAGACGGTCCCGGTAAAACGTGCGTACCAGCTTTTCTTTTTTCAATGCCTTGATGACGGACTCTTTATAGCTGCAACCACCCGGAAGTCTGGAAAGCAAATCTGCCGGGAAATCGCCGGATATGGCAATCAGCTCAAGAAGCTGATACAGTTGTGTATCGTGTCTGGGGAGAGTGTGGATAACTACCCCATAAAACCACCTCCTTTGTGGAAAAGACTACCGAGGCTGAAAAGACTTCGGTAGAATTTGGCCGGATAACAATGGCTCAACCATTGAAAACACGTAAAAATCCGGTATGAAAGTCCTATCCGCAAAAAAACAGGGCGGACGCCTAAAAATCGGATATATTTTTCCCCCCCTTTTCCCTCTCTGCCAGCCATGCCGGAAAGCTGTTTTTAGGCATGACGAATATGCGGGTACAATCCTTTTCGCCAAACTCCGTTGTATTATAGGCGTCGCAGAGAAGCCCCGTGTCATCGACCATAATATAGGAGGCCAGCACATCTAATATCTGCTTCAGCTCCATATTGTCATAATCGTGGACACGCCTGGAAGAAAGCTCCATGCTGTAAATATGGGAAAAGCAGACCACACATTCCCGGTATTTCGGAAGCGCGTTCTGGCTGGCATACTGGCTCAAGTAAAAGTGAAGCGGGTCCAGCAGAAATTCCACGCTCTTGCGGTTTCTGCGCTTGGGAAGCAGGCTGGGCAGTGTCACTTCCAGAATTTCACTTTCGTACAGGACTTCAATCCCATGCACCTCACAGGCCAGACCGTGATATTCCGCCTTTTTCGTCCCGCCAGTTGAAAAAATCAAATGCCGAAGTTCACAGGCGATTTTTTCCGCACGCAGCGCGGCGTCCGTGGACAGCACCTCATAGTTATCGGGATACCGCTGAATATCTGACGTGCCCATGGCATAGAGCGTATTCGTCAGACGGGACAGGTCGTCAAGAATCTGCCCGATTTGTTGGGAAAGATGTTTTCTCTCCAATTACATTCCTCCATTCGTCTTTTTATAGTAATTGACCTTTCCGGACGGCTCCACGGTACAGAACCCGGATATTCCGGGAAAGTCCAGAAGATGAATCTGCTCGTGGCAATCCACCAGCGCGATCCGGCGTCCATCATACGCGCCGTGCTGCCGCATGAGATGGCTCATAAGAACCTCCTGGCCCGCCGCGATATGGACAATTTCAAAAATCTCCCCGGCAAGAAAAAAGGCAATCTTAACCGGGAATTCACTGGACGAGTGGTATTCCACACGGTCAATGAAATCCAGCAAAATCCAGACCGCCCGTGTCAGTCCATTGTCAACAGTAAAGTCAATGGTTCCGGACAGAAAGTACCTGCCGGTATCAGCCTGCAATACCCGGGCCTGCCTCTTTAAATGGGTCAGCAGATTCCTGACCTTATCCTCCTTGCCCGGGTAAAAGCGACAGAGCTGTTGCTCTGACAGGCCGGGATAAATCGAAATCAACCGCAGCAGCTCCGTGGCCTCATGTCCGTAAAGCTCGGCTCTGGTCTTTATTTGAATCACCTCCCTTTGCGCAGCAGAAACGTATTTAATGCGTATTCACCGGAAAATGCGTAAACGACACGTAATCAGGACGCAATTCAGACGTAAACAGCTTCTTTGAAATTTTCTTTCCTCTTGCGGTTTACGAGTTCCTTCAGTTCCCGCCTGTCTGTCGTAATCAGCTCTTTTTCAAGAGGGCTGGCCTTAAATTCCACCATAATGTTATTGTTATTGGTGCTGATCAGCCCGTTTCCTCTCTCAAAATGAGTTACCTCCATGGTTTCAGCGTCCGATAAGCGCAGCGACTCCTGAACACGCATGGCTTCGTCATCCTCCAGGTTAAGAATGATTTTAGTCTTCGAGTTATTGATAATCCCCTTACCGAAGCGGCCTTCGTCCAAATTAAAAAAGTCATTTAAGTCCTGACTGGCGCAGACAGCAGAACCGCCATAGCCACGTATGGTCTTAAAAATCTCCAGGATAAAATCACCGGCCAGCCGGGTGCCTGTAGCGCCGGCGCCGGAGAGAAGCTGCCAGCACTCGTCAATAAAAATAGCCTTTTCCTCGGTCCGGTTTTCCTTTGCCCGGTCCCACACAAAATCAAGCGCCACAAACATTCCTACCGCCAGCATGTCGCCCGTGAGAGAAGAAATATCCAGCACGGTATACTTATTGTCTAAGGATACATTGGTTGGCTGGTTAAAGCTGCGGGCGGAACCGTTTACAAGGCGGTTGATAATGTTTGCCATGCGTCTGGTATCCTGGGACTGTTTAAGAATCTCGTATAATTCCCCCAGAATCGGCATTTCACGGTAATATCCCAGTTGTTCCGGGTCTTCCAGAGAGACGTTATCATGTGTAATGCCCCTGGCGTTGTAGGTGCGTATCAGCGCGTCATCAAGGAGCTGCCGTTCCTCATGGGTCATATCCGGAATCAGCAGGCTGAAAAAAATATGCAGCCGCTGGATTTTGGCTGCCAGCTCCGACAGGTGGATACTTGGGCCGTCTAATAAGTCATTAACCGTGTGGTCGATCCGCCGGATTTCCATGATATTGATACAATGGGGGCTGGCCGGCGAGATCTGGATAAACTCCCCTCCCACATTGGCACAGGCCCGGTGGAACTCATGGGCTTTTAAAGGAGCCAGAATAAAGACCTGAATTCCTTTCCGCCTCATTCGCAGCGCCATAAGCTGCATGGTGAAGGTTTTGCCCGCCCCGCTGGTGCCAAGGATTGCAATATTGGCGTTCTTATAAACCGCGCTGTTAAAAATATCCGCAATGATGAGGGAACTGTTATATTTGTTTACCCCCAGCAAAATACCGTTATCGTCACACATTTCGTAGCTGGTAAATGGATAGCAGCTTGCGGCGCCCTCTGTGAGCAGGTTGCGTTTGCTCTGTTCATACAGCTTTTTATCCATAGCCGCCAGGGGAAGCGAGGTAAGAAAAGCCTGTTCTTCCCTGAAATGGCACGTATTAACGCGCATATCCTGGGAGAGAAGCAACTTTTTCATCTCGCTGACCTTCCATTCCAGGTCATCTTCACTGTGGGCGGTAATCGTAATCAGCAGATTCAGGAAATAAAAGTCCTCGTTATCGGCTAATCCTTCTTTCAAATAGTAGCCGCTCCGGATTGCGCCGTCAATGCTGTCAAAATCAGTATTAGTGTCGCTGGCGTCCTTCAGCTTGGAGCGGTTAATCCGCAGCTGCTGTCCTACCTTCTGGACAATCCGCTCCTTGGGCTGGCGGGTGAGAAACATATCTAAATCAATTCCATCCCCGGCGTTTACAATGAGACTAAGCCACCCAGCCGGAACATATGGCTTAAAGCCATCGGATGGAATCAGGAGGTAGGCATAATAAAGGCCGTCAATGCAGATAGAACGGCTGTGGGTGAAGTCTATACTGGACGGCGCAAAAAACTCATTGGCCGGAATACGGTCAATGTCGCTTTCCCGCCCCTTTTCCATGTACGCCGCGATTACCTCCTGTACCCGTGCAGAAAGTGGTTTAACGGCGCTCTCATTGCGGCACAGCAGGTTATATAGGATATCCACGGTAAATTCGTCCTCGTTGTCTGGAATAATGACTTCATTCCCACATTGGCGCAGGTAGTTAGAGGCTGTGCGTACCGCGCTTTGCAGAGAGCCAACCGCCTCACCTTCCTCGTCGGAACGCTTGGTATTAGACCAAGGCTCATACTCAAAAACAAGGAAAAAACGGCGCGTTACGGCTTCACGAGCGCCTACCTGCTGGACAAATTGCAGATAATCCTCCTGCATCAGCCGGCACTGCTCATTGGTTTCCTGCGCCATCTCACAGCGCACGGCGTCCATATGGCGGGTAATGTCCGCCCGGCGCGTCAATACCTTGAACTGCAGCTTAACCGGGCTGATTTTTAAGTAGGAGATGAAGGAATAGATAATACTCCGCTGCTCTCTGGCGCTTCTCAACATAAAATTGATTGGGACCACCTCCACCACCTTGATGTAACGATGATCCTTTGTGTAAATAATACCGTTTTCAATCTTAGTAATTGGAAAATAGCCTGCCGCCGGATTTATGTAGGAATACGCCGGTTCCTGGGTGCGGGCCGCCTTTTTGGTGGGTGCTTTTCCCCTGCCGTTTGTTTGGTTCTTACCGGAATCAACCCTTTCGGCGGTCTGGGCTTTCCCGGACATGCTCTGTGTTTCCTGTTGTTCCAGTACCGAAGCCTTTCCCGGTTTTTTCCGCCATTTCGCCGTCCTGTTTCCGCTTCTTTCCCGCCGCGTTCCCTTGCAGGGCCGCAGCTTTTGGCGTATCTCATATTCCCGTATTTCGTCAAACTCTGCCGGAAAATCAGCGTCGGCTCGCGGACGGCGCGTTCTCCCCCTTTTTACTTTTGCAGGTTTCGTTACGTTTGCAGCCCTCTTTTCGTTTGCGGGTTTCTTTTCCTTTGCAGGCTCTTTCCGCTTTACCCTCCCTCGCCCTGCCAAACCAGGAGAGGCGGTTTCTCCGGCCGTTTCCCCGCCCACAATACGCCGGTTCTTTAAAAATTTCAAAAATATCGCCAGAAAAGAGGACAGGCTTTCTCCCGATATACCGATCAGGGCAAGAAGCGCCAGCGGCAGCGCAGTTAAGCAGAGCACAATGATTCTGGCGGTCAGACCGAGGGGGAGAAACAGGAAAACCGGCAGCCCGATGGCAAATGCCAGGACGCCGGCCTCAATCACATTCCGCGCTTTGAACATACCGCCAAAAAACGTGCCTGTTTCCACGAAATTCGGCGGTATAATGTAAGTATCGTGGTCGTTCTGATTGTTCATTTATAACCTCATTTCCCCAGCCGTAAGGTATCTATCCGATGATCCAGAAGGGGCCACCGGCAGCAGCCCGGCGGCTGGCTTCATTTAAGATAATAGATAAATCCCAAAGCTGATTACTCCGTTTATAGCTGCCAGGATCAGCCACCATAATCTTGCCGTCCTGAACGCCCCGGAGGACAATAAAATGTCCCGACGAGGTAAAATGCCCCTTAGCCATGATTGCAACCACCAGCTTGCCCTCCGACAAGGCGTCAATAATCCGCTGCGGCTCCGAAGCGCTGCAGCCGGATACCGGAAGCCCCCAGGCCGCAGCCGCGCCTGGAATCAGCGCGTGGTAGGAGCCGCTTCCCTTACACCAATACCCATTTTTATAGGCCCAATCAGCCATTTTCACAGGGTCAACCGTTTCTTCGGTGAGAGAAGAGACCACAATGGACATGGCCGAGGGGCCGCAGCCATAACCGCCAATATGGTCCGTTCCATAAGGCTTGCCCGCGTAGCGCTCGTCCATCTGGTTAAAATAGACCACAGGGGTTTTGCCGTCCGTAAACCGGATATCCCCCAGCGAAGGAATACTGTTTCCGTTCCAGGCCGCCATGTTCTGCAGCATACCGTCTCCCAGGAACAGGCTTAAATTTGAGGCATAATCAGCAGCCAGTTCCTTCTGTTCATCAGTCAGTTGGAAAACATTGTCCGCAAAATGGGCTTCTCCGTTGTAGGAAATGGTGTAAATCATCCATTTTTCAGTGACGGTACTCTTCTCGTTGGTATCCGGATCGGTTTCTTCCCTGTCCCGCAGCTCTTCCTTCCGGGTAAAGGAATAGAAATAGCTTTTATTTCTTCGCAGCACGGCTTCCATGTCGGCGAGGGAGATGTTTCTAAAATCCGAGTTCCTCGCCGCGCAGTATTGCGATATAAACAGGTTCGCATTATAGACAGGGGCGGCTTCATAAGGATTATGTACTTCCATTTCATCACCGTCCGATGCGGCAAAATCAGCGTCTATGCGCGTCAGCACATCTGCCAGCCCTTCATTTAGAATCTGGTTGATGGAAAAGGATATATTATTTGCGTTCTCAATCACCGCCTGCTCGTTATTCAAGATTGGAAGCCCTGTTTCTCCGGAGGCTCCGGAGCCTGTCAGCCCGCCAAACAGCAGGCCGGGGAGCATAAGCACGAACAAAACCGGAAGCATAATCAGCACGGCGATAGCCGCGATAATCTTGCCGATATGCCTGCGTCCGGCCAGAACAGCCCCAACAGCAGCTCCATACGGACCGCCGACAGCGGCGCCTTTTGCGGCTGCGGATACCGCTTTGCCCGTTTTAACTGCTCCATGTATCGCCTGTGCCGCCGAAGCGCCTGTTTCAACGGCTTCTGATAATCCATTCTTTTGTTCTTCAGCCATTCTATAACCTGTCCTTTCTGTGAGGGGGCGGCGGCAGCTTTTTCACAATCGCTTCGTTGTACGCAATAGAACCGTCCGGCGCCATGTAGGGTGACTTTTCAACGGCGTCCATGGCGTATTGCTTATACCAGGAGGCTCCATCTGCCGTTTGAACCGTGGTATAAGCACCTGATGGGGCGGTATACTGGGCGGTATGATACATACCAAAGGTAGCGCCCTCCGGGTGTTCCTCTGAAACCTCTGTGCCGGTAATACGGCCGCCGCCAATCTCCACGCCGGAGAACGAAGGGACATGTTCCGCACCCTCACTTAAAGCAGCGTATCCCATATAAGATTGGAGCGCCTGCGCCGCCTTTTCACCCGTCATGGAGCCGGCCGAGGCGATACTTCCCGTTGCGACGGAACTAATTACGTTGTTGGCAAAGTTCCCTCCTTTACTGACAGAAGAAGCAAATATTTGACCGCCAATTCCACCGGAAACGCTGCCGGCTCCGTTTATTCCACCAAAAGACTGGGAATCCGGGGGTGTTGTGGCTGCTTTGACAGCTCCGTTCTGTATCGAACGGCTGACAGCGCCGGCAAGACCGCCGCTCATAAACCCGCCCATAGCGGCCGCGCTCCCTGATTTAGAGCCTCTGCCGGAGCTGATAGGGCCGGAGCCGCTGCGCCCGCCGCCCAAATGCCGGCTGGAAGCATTGCGGACCGTGGACAGCCCCTTTGTGGCAATAAGGGCTTCCGCCATCATACTCCCCCCTGTGTGTCCCACATTAACGCCCAGACTCGCCATAAACGAATCTATCTTCTGGGATATTTTGAGAAAGCTGACCGCGCACAAAAACCAGATTAACACATTTCCCGCCACAGCCTCTTTTCCCGCTGAATCCACCTGGGTCTGCACATCACCCTCGGTAACGGCGGCAAAAGCGGTCTGGCAGGATAGAAAAAGAAGAACCGTCACTACCAGGACGGCAGGCAGAGCCTTACATAGAGCTGTGAACCATAAAAAGCCCTTTTGGGCATACTCTTTTTTCACTGTAGATAAACCTCCTTATACAGAGAGTGGATTGGCGATAAATGCGCCGACCATACTTGTAAAAAGCCGCAGACACCAGGCATTCATAATCAAGAGAAACACCTGCCCGCCCAGCATACGGCACCATGACTTGAAAATATTTGATGTAGCCTGGGACGCTCCCATGGAAAATGCCACCGGCGCGGTATAAACGAGCACTCCCAACAGGATATAGCGCTCCGCGGCTTCAAAAAGCAGCTTTAGGTAGTTCCACGCCAGAATGAGAACCAGAACCAGGGTAATTAAGGCAACCGCTCCATTGGCGCAGACACCGATAATAACCAGCATCACCGAGTTAAAGTCGGCAAAGCTAAGGGCCGGCAGTTCAGAATCCATTATCCAGTGGTAGGGCGTTCCGCCGATTTCCAAAACCGTGTTGACAATGTTATCCGAAAAATAGGCCAGCAAAATAAATAGGGCGGACCGGATTGTGAGCTTTACCGGGTCTTCGGCTTCAACACCTGCGCCAAGTCCAAAATTCTTAAAGAGCTGCCAGACCAGATTCAGCAGGATCAGGCCGATAGACAGCGCCACAAATACGTGATACATGGTTTCCGCCGCGGGAAAGTAGCGCAGGAACACGGTCATATCACAGCCCAGGGCGCCTAAAACCGATGTAGTCACCAGGTCGAGGCCATTCATTACCTGTTCCGCGATCCACTCTACAATGCCGTCTAAAATCCCCATAATAGAATCACTCCCTTCAAAAAGTTATCCGGCTGCAGCGTTATCCGGTCCACTTGCCGTCCGCGAAAAACGGGGTGATGTAAGCCATAATAAAGCCCAACCCGTTAATGATAGCCCAGCTTAAACAGATGCGCTTCAGCCATGCCCTGCTTTCATCTACGGTCTTGCCGCTGCGGGAAAAGTTCATCATCAGCAGGGCAACCGAGGCGGTAACGATGGCCGCTACCGTAGAGATAAGTACAATCTGGTTATACACGTCCTGCATGATTTCCTTGGCCTTTGTCCACACATCCGCCGCAAAAACGGGTTGGGAGAATACCATGGACATTAAGACAGCCAGACAGGCGCAGTGTACCGCCTGGGCGGCGTAAAAGCGGAACCCGCGCCCTGCTGCCGGCGCCGGTGGCTTTGTTGTTTGGGATACAGTCATTTTCTTCAATTTGCTGACCTCCTTTTAATTTTCAAGCTCATAAAAGTGAAAATACCGCTTCTGATTCTCCCGAAGCGGCATTTTCCGGCTGTACAGCCATCTTGGCATGAAAAAACACCTTCCGGAAAAGGTGAGGTTTTTCTGCCTGATTTAATTTTAGGTACAAGTTTGAGCATACTCATTTTAACACATTGGGATTTACGGCGAAAGAGCAGAACTGTGCCAATGTTATGACATACCCGCGCCAATTATTTGCCATGCGGCAAATCCGGGAAAAATTGTTCGAGAATTGCCGTACTGTCCTTGGCCGTATACCCCCATAAGACGGAACTTAAAGCGTCGATAGACTCCCTGCGTCTCCTGTAATAAGTCCGAAAGCTGATATCCCGGATATGTGGACGCAGCTTTTCGATAATCTCCTCCACATTGCGAAGCTGCTGCGGGGAGAGAAAGGTGTAGTACAGCAGCCAGTAATAAGCCTCGCCGTTCTTGTGCTTTGTGCGGAGTAAATCAATCGCCGTATCTAACAGCTTCAGCATTTTGTGGCTCTGTTCAATACACTGGGCATGACGCTCGATTGCGCTGCCGGTCAAGTCCGCGCCAGCCAGATAAATAGAATCTAAAAACTCCTCAACAGTGCTCCCATATTCAATCTCAAATGTATTGCGTACTTGCTGTACGGATAACTCCAGGCTCCATACAACATCACGGTATTTTTTGAGCAGTGTCCAGGTATTGTGGTATAACGGGTTGTCAGTAATATTCGGTTCATTCGTCTTTTTCATGTTCATTTCCTCCTGGATTCCATCTCCGCACAGGGAGAGAGCGTAAGTTCAAAGGTACAGACCTGCTTATCGTCACCGCAGAGGACGGCCAAACCAATGCGGCTTTCAGACGCCCCTCGCGCGCGGAATACAGACTCTTCCATGCAGGCGTCCGATAAAGGATATAACTTATATTTGGATTTGGGACATTCAAAGCACGGAATCCCTTGTACAGACAGGAGTTTTGCCATCTGCCGGAGTATGATTCCAATGTGGGTTTTTGAAACGCTGGAAAGCTCTTTTGAAACGCAGACGTTGTATTCCGGCGCAGGCTGATTCTCCCCGGTTTCTGTATCATCCGGCAGTTCTAACTTGATATTCAGCAGCATGGCAACCTCCTCTTTATCTATCATGACGTCGGATATCTGAAACATGGTGGACAAGTAGCTCTGAAGATAAATCACATTGCCATGGCGGCCCGGAAAAGTCAGCAGGGACAGATATTCCAGGTCGGATAGCTTTTTTAATACCCGTCCAACCGTAGCTTTAGAGATTCCCCATCGTGCTGACAGCTCCGAATATGTTACAAGTGGATTGCCGGTGCCGTTTCTGATATAGACCACAGGCCCTACAGCAGAGCCTTCCACCTGCTCGTCGTTGTAGACGGTGGAAATCCACAAATCCAGAATTATGTCCAATTCGGAACATCGACTGGTGCTTAAAAGCTCCATGGCCGTGGAGACAGGCATAAAGAAGAAGCCGGTGTCCTTCTGGCAGGGGCAGTTATAATCCAGCACAGTATTGTGCTTTTTCCAGTCCCGGATTTTGTATTTGATAACCTTGCCTCGGTTAAGCTCCAGGAAGGATATTAAGTGGAGGCTCTGGAGCTTTTCCAGGATATTGACAGCCTGGTACTGGAAACGGGTGCGGAACCATGACGCCAGCTCCTTTGTGGTGCAAATCCATTCGCCGGGATAAATGGTATAGCTGATTCCGTCTATATGGCGGTATGAGGTTCGGAAGTTGGCAAAATTACAGAGTACCGCATAATGAAAAAGACCGGAGCCTTCGCTTGCGCGAAAGCTCCGGTCATCCATAAGAGTGCGGATAAATTGCCGGTATATCCGGCACCGTGGATAGTCCACGATCTGTTTAATTTGAAGTTGATATTCTGACATAAATTCTCCTTGTTAAAAAGTGTGATTTAAAGTAATATGAGGATAGAAGGCGGGTGAACCTTGAACCCATCCCTTTCGACTTTTTGTAAAACTGCTAATATTTTGCTAATACGAACAGCAAATACTATCAGCAGCGTGATGGAACAAGGAGCGCTCTGGAAGAAAACAGAAGTTCAAAACCTTTGATTTTGTTGGAATAGGAGAGGCAACAAGGATTATGTGATATCCCTGTGGAAATAGGCTTTTCAACTCCTAAGCGTGGGGTCGGAGGTTCAAATCCTCTCTGGGACGCCAGAAAGCACCGCTGCAAGCCTTTTTTCGGGGTTTGCAGCGTTTTTTTGTTCCTCCTTCTCCCGGTAATTTCACTTCCGTTACCGGGAGATTTTTATACGCCGCATGATGTATATTTGCTAATTGGACTCGAACGCTTTTCAGAAATTTGCTAAGAAAATTCTGCGTTTTGCTAATTCGATTTTTCGGATCACTTTGCCGGGGCTTGCGCCGCTATTAGGGCTGCGAGCGCACTCGCCAGCTCCGGCGACTTCTGAAGCTGCTCCACAAGGCTTTCAAGGTCCAGGGTCGCAGGCTCCGATTTTACCGGTTCCTCCGGCGGACGGACGTTGCGAAGATCAGGCTTGGCATAGAAGGCAGTCTCGAATTTCTGAGCATTGACCTTTCTATCCTCGTCCAGAATGTGAGCATAGATACTGGTTATCATGTCAATCTCGGCATGGCCTGTATCGCCCTGGGTGGCTTTCAGATCGCCGTGGTTGAGTTTCAGTTTGTAGGTGGTACTGGAATGACGGAGAGAATGAAAGACCACCTTCGGCAGCCCTGCGTCCTCACGGAGCTTTGCAAACTCTTTGAGGATGATCCGATCCTCGCAGGGCCGTCCATTGGGAAGTGCCACCACCAGATCGAAATCTTGATACTCGTCGCCCAGGAAGCCTTTCAACTCGTCCTGGGACTTCTTCCATTCCCGCAGGATGTAAGCCAGCGTTTTCGGCAGCCACACCTTACGGATACTGGAATCGGTTTTCGGCTTTTTCAGAACAATTCTTGTGCTGGTGTTCGGCATGAGCGGAGTGAAGATGTAATAGATATCCTTCTCACCCAGCGTTTCAATCGCCCGTTTGGAAGCCCTCGTCAGCTCCTTGTCGATGTAGACATAGGCATTATCCGCTGCAATATCTTCATCGGAAATATGGACGTTCTCCCAGGTCAGCCCCAGGATTTCACCCATACGCAGAGAGCAGGCAAAGGAAAGGTTCATTGCCACATAGAGCTTGCTGTCCGTGCATTTGTCCAGGGCAAGACGGATCATATCCGCCGTCCAGATATCCCGTTTCGCATACTCCGTTTTCGGGAGGATCACATTGTCAAAGGGATTTCTTGCAATGATTTCCCATCGTACCGCCTGCTTAAACGCACACCGCAGGAGCTTGATGATCTTTTCAATGGTTTTGTCGCTGACATAGGTGGTAACGGCCTTTCGGGTCTTGGTAGACACCGACTTGGTTTTCTGCAAGGTCTGGATATAACCGTCAACCGCACGGGGAGTAACCGCCTGTACCTCCATATCACCGATGATCGGATTGATATAGTTCGCAATCAGTGCCGTTTGGCCGTCATACATAGACACGCCCCATTTCTTTTCTCCGTAAAGAGATACGAAGTCATAAAGGAACTCGGTGATCGTCTGATTGCTTGGAGGGAGAAAAGTTCCCGTGTGCTGCTGATTTTCGATTTCCGCCTTGCGCTTCAAGGCCTCCTTGTGGGTATGCCAGGTTTCCCACTTCTGTTTGGTTTCTCCGTTTTCGTCCACATAGTTGTAAACAACGGAATAGTTTTTCTTTCGCTTGATTATAGATGCCATATCGTTCTTCCTTTCTTGGATCACAGGTCGAGGGAGTCAAGCCACTCGTCAAATGACCGCTTGGAAATGCGTATGGCGTTACCAATTCGCACGATTTTGAAGTGCCCTTCTTTTACAAGGATATATGCGGAAGTTCTTCCGATGCCCAGAATTTGAGCAATATCGTCAACCGTATATGTCCTTCTTTCAGGGGTTTCTTTCTTCGTGCCGTTCCATGTTTGAGACATGAGAACCCCCTTTCAGTTATGAAAAGGAACAGCACGAATATGTGTGGGTAATATAACTTCCACTATAATTTTACCGTGCTGCTCCGTGTTTGTCTGCTGCTAATTGAAAAGTTTACGATCTATCCATAAACTTTCAAAAAAGAAAAGTAGGCTTACGGACGGCTGCTGGCACAGCTCCACGGGAGTCTAACCCCGGCCCATGCTGATGGGTGCGGCGCACAATGCCTTGTGGGCGTTCAATGCGCGAGTATCTTTGACCCTGCCCGTGTGTCATCGCCCGCAAGCCGCCACGCTTGTTTTACGATCTGGTGCTGTTCGCTCGCCCGTTACAGTGGTCCCGTCCTGCGGACTTGAAACGAGGTCATGGCGCACCGGCCGTATGGCTCGGCACAAACAGGAATGTATCCGTTTGCCTTATACTGCGGCGTTGGCCTCCCAACGGGCTTTCTTTGTCAAGGTGCTTCCTCCGTTCACGAAAGAGAGAAACAGGGAAAGGGTAAGCTGTTTCCGCTTTCAGACCGGGCTTGTCAGCTCATGCTGACAATGGAATGAATGAGCTTGATCTCCAATCGGCGCTTCATGTACTCGTCCACCCGAACATGGGGCTGGCCGTCAGGATCGTAAAGCGTCCGGGTGCAGAGCTTATTGATATAGCCCTCATAGTACCGGAGTACCTGATCCACAGCCTGAGAATCCCCGTCACGGGCGGCGTCAATCACCGAAAGAGGAAGAAGCTCCTTGCCCTTGTAAGTGGGTTTCTTCATACCTTCAACCTCCCTTCGGCATGAGTGCGGCCAACTTGATCCGCAGCTCGGTCAATGATTTTGCCCTTCGCCGTTGAACGGCACTACGAGACATTCCAACAAGGAGGCCAACCTCCTGATCCGGCAGGTCCAGAACAAAATGCAGAATCAAAATACTCTGCTCCTGAACAGACAAACCGGCGAAGGCATCAGCCACAAGCTCGTTTTCAATATGCAGGTCATACCCATGGGACGAGAATGTAAATCTGTCACTGGGGTAATGATCTACAACGCAGAGCTTGTCCATCTCCATCTGCGGAAGGTCGCTGAATGACAGTTCCCTGTCACGGCGCCTCTGCATTTCCCGAAGGTAGTCGATTGCCTCATGGTACAGTACCAGCTTGCAGTAAGCATCGAACTGGCACCGCTCGCCATAGTCATTGCGGGGGATCATATCCATCTTTTCACCCCCTTTCCTGGGGGAATGAGGTGGTTTTCTCCCTTTCCGCTAACAAGGCGAACGCAAAGCCGCTCGCTACCCGCTAAAAGCCTCCTTTTTGAAAATTTCTCAAAAAATTTTTTCGAGGCGGGCTTGTCCTCGGAAAACAGCAAAAAGCGCCCAGCAAGTCGCAACGGACCTGCTGGGCGCAGAAATGTTTTATAAAGAAGATTGCTTACATGGTATATTTCATACTCAAAGCCGGACGACTCCGATGGAGGGGCTACGCTTTTTTTAACTGGTGCAGATCATGGATACTGCGAAACAAAAAGAAGGACACGGCAAAATAACCTCCAATCGGCTACCGTATCCCTGCAAGTCGTCATTGGTTTGTGTAAACGCAAAGAAACGGCGGCTCTGATTTCTCAAAACCGCCGTTAGGATAATAACTTAAAATGGGCGCGCAAAATCGCCTGCCCCAACCAACGGTTTTTTTCTTTCCCCTTAGTCGGGGCAGGTTCATGCGCTATGCAATTATTCTTCTTTAGCTTCTATCAAGCCGATATTTTTTGCTCTGCGTTCCACATAGCTGCGTATTTTCCGCCCTTCGCAAGCAATTCTTCGTGGGTTCCTGATTCAGCAATTCTGCCATCACCCATTACAAGGATTTGATCTGCATTTTTGACAATGGAAAGGGTATGAGCAATCATTACCACTGTCTTTTTTTCTTTTAGCAGATTGGCGATGGCCTGCTTTACGGCAAGCTCATTTTCAATATCAAGAGATGCTGTTGCTTCATCCAAAAGTAGGATGGGGCTATTTTTCAGGATAGCGCGGGCTATTGAAATTCGCTGACGCTCACCGCCAGAGAGAAGATTTCCATTCTCGCCAGTCGGCGTATCGTATCCCTTTTCCATCTTACGGATGAAGCTGTCACAGTTAGCCTCCCGGCAGGCAGCCTCGATTTCCGTGTCCGTAGCATTAGGGCGAGCGTGGCGGATATTATCCCGGATGGTATCATCAAAAAGAAATACGTCCTGGTCTACCATAGAAACTTGTTCCAGTACACGCTCTGCGGCAATATGGTTAATGGGTTTACCGCCAATCGAAATCGTCCCGCTCGTTGCTTCATAATATTTTGCAATCAGGTTCAAAATGGTAGATTTGCCGGAGCCAGAGTCTCCGACAATGGCCGTGAGCTTTTGATCTGGTACCGTAAAGGTGGCGTGTTTTAGTACCGGTTCACCGGGAACATATGCAAAATCTACATTGTCAAATGTGATTTCATGGGTAGCTGTGTGAAGCGGTTCCATGCTTCCAGTTTCCTCCGGCTCATTCATTACACCCAAGATTTTGTTTTTCGAGATCATCAGGTTCTTATAACTGGTGAGGTCTACAAAAATCGAGTTAGCCAACTTTGCACAAAACAGGGGTAACATACAAATCAAAAGGTAGTCTACTGTGTTCAGTGTCCCTGCAATCCAAGGTGCATAGGACAACCAGATAACCAGCGGACAGGACAGCCAACTTAAAATGCCAAAGCCCGCACCAATGGGAAGCACCTTTGCTTCGTATATAAAGCTGATCCGGCAAAACTCCCGCATGGCGTTGATAACGGTTTTGTTCTTCATACCGCCTACACCATAAGCTCGGAAAGTCTGAATACCAGAAACATATTCAACAATGCTGCTGACGTTCTCCGCACAAATATCGTTCTTTTCTTTTCCATATTTCCGTACCATGCGGAAAGAAAGCCACAGGCCGGGGATTAAAAGAAGGTCTGCTATCAGCAGGATAATTCCAGCTGGAACATAAAGCGTCACAACAAAGACAATCAACATCAATGACAGGGCAAAATTCTTTGCCAAATCTCCGACTTTATGGGTCAGGATTTTTTCGTAGTTGTTTACATCGCTTGTGATGGTGTTGATATAATCGCCGGTCTGCCCCTGCGTAAAGCGGGACAGTGGGATGCGCTTCAAATGGTCACCCATAAAAAGCCGAATATTCTTACTGACCTCCGCACCGCCAATCTGCGCTTTGGTATAACCGTAGCTGTAAATCAGGATACGGAGAAGAAAAACCACTGCAATAATACCGGTCAGAGCCAGAACGCGGTTCATGTCAAATTGACCCGACCACAAAAACTGCATAACAGAGTAAAGCAGCATAAACAGGCTGCCGGAGAGAAGTCCTTCCAGAACGGTTCCGCCGACACCAATATAGAAATTGCGGTTTTTTTTCAATACATCATGCTCATTCATGCTGCTCGCCTCCTTCCAACTGATAAGTGATATTCCGGGCTGTCTCGTAGTCTTTCCACGCATTTCGATAGTAGGCGTTGTTCTTCCGAACTTCCTCATGGGTGCCAACGCTGGTAATTGTATGATTTTCCACCACAGCCACCCGGTTGCACATTTTCAAAGCACTCAAACGGTGTGCTACTACAATGACTGTTTTGCCTTTGCATAGATTTTGAATAGCTTTATCAATCTCCATCTGATTTTCCGGGTCAGAGGCACTTGTGGCCTCGTCCAAAATTAAGATAGGTGCATTTTTCAGAATTGCGCGGGCAATCGCGATCCGCTGTTTTTCACCGCCGGAGAAGCGAGAGCCAAAGCTACCCACTTTCGTGTCATATCCATCTGGCAAGGACATGATAAAATCGTCAATCTGCGCCTCTTTTGCAGCAGCCCGCACTTCTTCCAGAGTGGCGTTGCTGCCCATTCGGATATTTTCTAAAACGCTGTCACGGGTCAGGAATGTCTTTTGAAATACGATGGCTACATTTTTCAGAATGGTATCGTAGTCAAGCTCTTTGACATTTTTTCCACCAATCAGCACTTCGCCCTCCTGCACATCATAGAAGCGGGAGATCAGTTCAATCACAGTGCTTTTACCGGCACCAGACTGTCCCACAAGAGCCATGCGTTCCCCGTCATTGATTTTGAGGTTGACGCCTTGCAGTACATCGGTCTTGCCGTCATAGGAAAATCGGACATTGCGAAGTTCAATATCGTGATTTTGGGGAAAGTCCGTTCCACCCTCATAAATCGGAATATCCAGGATTTCTTTGGTCTTGGTAACAGCGTTCAGTACATTAGCAAAATTAGTCCCCAGTTCTTGCAGGGGGCGGATTTCCGTCAGATACATGGAACCTACATAGACGAACAGCAAAAATGCGCTGGCCGCCAGTGAGCCTTTGAGGAAAAACATTCCGCCGATTGGAACCATCAGCAACATCCCACATTCGATGATAACAACAAAGGCCGCATAAGGTGGCCCCATGCGCCGGGAAGTTTCATTCCACATGGTGTTTTCTTCCTGGATAGCGTCTGAAAACTTTTGAAACGATTTGCTCCCCATGTTATAGGCTTTAATCAATTTCATACCGCTGATGTACTCAATCATAACCGAGTTCAGTGTGGTAATGGAGCGATTGGCCCGTTCCATCAGGTCATCCGTGTTGCGGAACATCATCCCCATTACAACAACAGCAAGAATCAGCGGAACCAGGGAAATCAATGCCAGAGGAATATTGACGGTCATCAGGTAAATAAAGATGACTACCGGCCCAACCAGATAGCACACAAGGTCAGGAAGGTTATGGGCCAGGAACAACTCCAGCTTTTCAATATCTTCATTCAGAACCGTTTTTATATCCCCGGTGCGCCGTTCATTCAAGGCCCCCAAAGGCGCTCTGGCCATGTGTTCCGCAACCATGCAGCGCACTTTGAACAGTGCGCCGTATGCACCTTTATGGGCTGCCACGCCGGAACAGCCGAATAATGCAAAACGCAGGGTGACAGCGGCGGCAATCATTGCCACAGTCTGTACCACAAGTTCTTTTGTGCAGGCATTGTTAAATGTGGCATCCATCAGCCTGTAAATCCCAATATACGGAACAATAATGCAAAGCCCACTGCACATGGACAGCAGGATTGCCAGGAACAGCCAGATTTTCTGGCCTCCGGCCCAATGGAGCAGCAGTGCTACTCTGTTTTCTTTTTTCTGCTTCATAGACTACCTCTCCTTTCCATCTGAAACAGAGAACAGCTCTCTCAATTTCGGGAGGGCATCCATTGTAACTGGTACATCATCGGGCATTTCGCCCTCGTCAAAATGCAGGACACGTGAGCAGGTACGGCAGACAAATTCAAAATCGTGGGTGACAATGAAAATGACTTTTCCCATATTGGATAATCGCCGGATCAATCCTGCAACCTGCGTCATACTGTCAAAGTCAAGGCCGCTGGTCGGTTCATCAAATACAAGCAAGTCTTTCCCACAAATCATGCTGACAGCTACAGCTACTCGTTGCTTTTGACCGCCGGAAAGCGTGTTTGGATGTTGTTCTCGATATGGGGAAAGTCCCAGTTCTTCCAAAGTTGCATTTACCAGCGTTTGGTCTGGATTTCGGATGCCAAAGGAACATTCTGCTTCTACGCTGTCAGCGAAAAGCTCATAGTTCACATCCTGCATGACCATATAAGAGCGTTGCAGCCTTTCCTTACGCTCAATCGGCTTGCTTTCCCACAAAAATTGTCCATCGCAGTCTTTGTGAAGCCCACAGAGAGCGCGAGAAAATGTAGTCTTTCCGGCTCCATTGTGGCCGACCACGCCAATCACTTCACCCTTTCCTGCAGATAAGCCAATATCATGCAAAATGGTTCGCTTCTTGTAACGGAGCGTCACATTCCGTAGCTCTAATACCGGGATAGGGGCAATCGAGTGGGGTTTAGGTGGGAACACCGCCCGAAGATCAACTGCCCGCAGGCCCATGCGTTCACGCTCCTGTTCCGACAGCTGTCGAAATTCTTCCGGGGTATAAATCCCTTTGATTTCTCCTTTTTCCAGATAAACAATTCGGTCGGCCAGTTCCATCAGGTAGTACAGCCGGTGTTCTGCTATCAAAACCGTTTTGCCCTGCTTTTTTATCAGCCGCAAATGCTCTCTCAACTCCTGAATGGAAGTCATATCCAAATTGGAGGACGGTTCATCCAGCAAATAAATCTGTGGGTTCATGGCATAAACAGAAGCGAAGGCGATTTTCTGCTTTTCACCGCCGGACAACTCAAAAATATTCCGGTTCCGCAGCTTTTGAATACGCAGATCGTCGGCTGTCTGTTCCACTCGCTCTATCAGCTCTTGTGGAGGACGAGCCTCGTTCTCAATGCCAAAGGCGATCTCGCTGTCTGTGTCCACATTGAAAAACTGCGTCCGTGGATTTTGGAAAACGGAGCCGACCTTAGCGGCAATCTGATACATAGGGATATTGCTGATTTCCTGACCATCTACCAGCACACGGCCATGAAGTTCCCCTTGATAAAATTGAGGAATTAAGCCGTTCACCAGCCGTGTGATCGTTGTCTTTCCGCACCCACTGCGGCCACAGAACAGGACACATTCTCCGTCCGAAATTTTCAAATTGATGTCATGCAGCCCGCCATGTTCCTGTCCTGTATAGGAAAACGATACATTTTCAAACTCAATCAACCGATCACACCTCCCCGCACACATAATTCAAAAATCAGATAAGCTACGGCAACGGTCATGACGCCCCAATCGGCAGCTCCGCATTTTATCTGGACAAGGCAGGTGCGTGGATTGGGATTTTCAATTCCACGGGTGACAGAAGCAACAGAAAGATCATCCGCTGCTTTTGAAGCTGCCATCAACAAAGGCACATAAATACACTCAACTGTCATGCCCGGATGTGCTAAAAAGCTCGCCAGAGAAGGTGAAACATCTCTCATCCGCATAGCGTCCTTGATATAGCGCCAGTCCTCTTGAATAGTTGGAATGTACCGTAGCATAACTGCCATAGGAATTACTAACTTTTTGGGTGCGTGGACACGGTTCATAGCAGACAGGAACTCATTGACTTTTGTAGTAGTCAGAACAATCCCGGCCAAGGTTCCGCACGCATATACCTTATGAAACAATCCTAAAAAGGCAATAAACATTGTCCGCAGCGTGCCTGTCATTTCTGCCATGATCCAAACTGTCAGGGCACAGATGACCGCATAAAAGCATACAGCCTTAATGACATATTTCCACTTTCCAAAGAAAGCCCCCAATACCGCAATCAGCATAACAAGGACAAATTGATATGCAAGTGAAGGAGCAAACATGGACGATAAAACACACATAAGAATAAGAAAGAGCTTGGCCCGTGGGTCGAGCCAAAGCCCTTTCTTGTGGCGTTTACCGCTCATGCTGTAATACCTGCTTTTTCAAACTGCTTTTTCAGCATTTTGCAGCCTACAAAGGCGCTGATCGCAGATGTAATAATAGCAGCGGCAAACATGGCAATCAGAATGCCGGTGTTAGCGGTTGCCTGCATGGTGTCGATGTAGCTCTGTTCGGTTCCATTACCCAGCATTGTCTGCGCCCAGCCGTTGGGGTCAGCAAAGAAAACGATATACGATCCAGTACCGCCGAGGGAAAACAGGATGTAAGACAGACTGTTGAGTTTCTTGCTTTTGTATTGCCCTGCACCCGCAACAAAGTCCGCGACAATCGCCATGATCAGATAACCCAATGCAAAAGCCCAGTGCATACCGGTCACGAACCAAATAATACCCATGATAACGCCCATTATAGAAAGGCTCCAACGCTTATGTACTTTTGCAATCAGCAAAAGATAAATGGGGCCAGCAAGCAGCCCACCTCCTGCTGGCATGAAAAAAGTAAGTACAGGATTCGTTGCAAAAAAGACACCGCCCACCAATACAAAAACAAATAACAGTGCAGTAAAAATACCTGTTGTTACAAGGTCTTTCACTGTCAGACCTTTGTTCATAGAATTTACTTGATTACTCATTTTGACCTCCTACCTTTCATTGTCTTGACTCGACAAATGGCTTGTGATATTCTACGGTTAGATAGCTATAACCACTGTCTAATACAATACGCATTTATCGAACAACATTCAATAGGTCCCGGCGATGTTCGTCTGTTCCTTTCAAAAGTTCGTCTAATCGTTGCAAAAAGGAGATGGTCTGTTTTCATGTCTGAAATTATTGACCAGTTTTATACACCGTTGCTGATTGAACACGGTTTTATCCGTGACCCAGACAACCAGCAATATGGGGCATTAGGTGACTGCTGGAAACTTTCTCCCGAAGTTGGAGAAGGCTCCTACTGGACTTATGGACAGAAAGACTTATATGATATTAAAATCCACAACTTTTCCTTCCACGAAGATTTCATGTTGGAATGTTCCCTGCCGGAATGTCTGAGTATCACTCGGTATGACTCTATTTCCGGGGAGGAATTATCTCCATACCGTAGGCTGTCTGCCGGTTGTATCAAAACATTTATTGGAGGCTACGCTCCATACAAGGCTTTGATACATAAAAATATTCCAATCCGTTCGGTTGGGATTGAGATTGCACCGGCATATTATGAGGACTACCTGAAAAAACTGTACCCAGAGGCACAGATTAATCCTGTGGATGCATTTCGGAAGATCGACCAAACTTCCGACTTTCCAGAAATGTCACGGTTACTCACAGAAATCAAAGACTATCGCGGGGAAGGGATTGCCGCAAAACTTTTTTATGAAGGTAAAGTCGCAGAAGCCGTTTCAATGGTGGTGGAATATCAGAAGAAACATCCTGATAAACCAGTCCATAAGCTCTCTCAACAGGATATTGAAAATCTCCAAATAGTTGCTGCTTATCTTAGCGACCACTATGCTTTTGATATTCCTCTGGAACGGCTAACACAGATTGCCTGCATGGGAACAACAAAGCTCAAAAACTGTTTTAAGAAATACTACGACTGCACCATCACGGAATATGTTCAACAGCGGCGCATGAGTCAAGCAGAATATCTGCTGGCATATACAGAGCTGACAGTCGGGCAAGTTGCCAAAACAGTAGGCTATTCCACTTCAAGCCGATTTGCAGAATTATTCCGTAAAAGCACTGGATTGTTGCCACTGGAGTACAGAAAAAGCGCACAGCGAAAGTAAAATGAGCGCCAGAGGAAACTCTGGCGCTCGTCTGATTTTGCACCGAACTATAAAATGTAGGTGAAGTACATATCAAATCATTCCATGTACAAACTATGAAATATAAAATGTATGTGGGTGATGTTGAATGGCAAAAATTAAAGACTGTCCGGGCTTTGAAACCTTTGGTGCAGATATAAAAGCCGCGCGGGAGGCTTTGAATATGTCTCGCAGAGTGCTGGCAGAGCAGATACATGTTGATCCGCGCTATCTTGCCAATATCGAATTAGAGCAAACGATTCCAAGTTTGCCGGTTATCATTCAGCTTGTAAAAATCTGCGGCTTGCCGATGGAACGATATTTCAATCCAGAGGTCATGCGAGAAGAAAGCAAGCTGCGTCAACGAGTTAGCCACAAGTTGGCACTCTGCCCAGAGAAGTATCTTCCTATTGTGGAAGCAACCATTGATGGGGCAATCAAAATGAACGAATAAGAGTCGCTTTACCAGTTTGTAGAGCGGCTCTTATTTTATGCTCTTTTGCGGGTATTTGGGGACTTCCGAAACGCTTTATAAGTAGGGATAAGATACGGTAGCAAGCACAGCAAGCGAGTACCCGCTTGCGAATTTTGAGATTTTCAGGTCCCTTGCCCGAAAATTCAAAATTGCTTGTTGGGATAGTCCCAAACCCTTATAAAGAACGGAGGCGGCGCATGGCAAACCGAAAGCGGAATATCCAAATGAAATTCTATGTTACGGAGGATGAAAAACGGCTCATAGACGAAAAAATGAGCCAGCTCCCCACACGCAGATATGGTGCCTACCTCCGCAAGATGGCGATTGACGGGTATATCATCTATACGGACACCGCAGATATCAAGGCATTTACCAAAGAGCTTTCCGCCATTGGTCGGAATATCAACCAGATTGCCAAGCGGATCAACGCCGGAGCTCCTGCGTATCAGGCCGACATGGACGAGATACAGGAAAGGCTGGACGAGATATGGCAGTTACAAAGACACATCCTATCAAGTCAACGCTGAAAGCAGCCATTGACTATATCTGCAACCCGGAGAAAACAGACGGGAAGCTCCTGATATCCGCCTATGGCTGCGCCGCCGAAACTGCAGATATCGAATTTTCCTGGACCCGCCGCCACGCCATCGACAAGGGAACGAACCTGGGCCGACACCTGATCCAAGCCTTTCAGCCTGGGGAGGTTACGCCGGAACAGGCCCATGAAATAGGCATGGAGCTTGCAAAAGAAATCCTGGGCGGAAAGTACGAGTTTGTACTTACCACCCATATAGACAAAGATCATGTTCATAACCACTTGATTTTCAATGCGGTCAGCTTTGCGGATCACAAGCACTATCATTCCAACAAGCGAAGCTATCACGATATCCGCCGCACCTCAGACCGGCTTTGCAAGGAACACGGTCTGTCCGTCATCATCCCCGGACAGGACAAGGGTAAGAGCTATATTGAACATCAGGCCGCGCAGAATGGCACCAGCTATAAGGCGAAGCTGAAAGCGGCCATCGACCGGCTCCTGCCAGCCTGTTCCGATTTGGAAGAACTGCTTCGCCGCCTGCAGAGAGAAGGCTATGAGATCAAGCGGGGCAAATATATCTCCGCCAGAGCGCCGAATCAGGAACGGTTTACCCGTCTGAAAACCCTGGGTGTGGACTACACCGAAGAAGCCCTTGCCGCCCGGATCGCCGGACGATCCAGACCTTCCCGCCAACCGAAACGGCAGGACGGAAAGATCAGCCTGCTCATTGATATCCAGAATAACATTAAGGCACAGCAGAGCGCAGGCTTCACCCATTGGGCGAAGCTGAACAATCTGAAACAGGCCGCCAAGACCATGAATTTCCTGACGGAACACGGGATAAGCAGTTATGGAGAACTGGAAAGCAAATTGACCGCAGTATCCGCACGCAGGGATACCGCTCATGCAGAGATCAAGCGGATAGAAAGCAGAAGTGCCGAACTTGCCCTTGTGATGAAGCATGCCGGAACTTACCGTCAGCTAAAGCCGCTTTATGAAAGATACCGTAAATCGAATGATAAAGAAAAGTTTCTGCGGGGGCATGAGAGCGAGATCATCCTTTTTGAAGCGGCCGCCAGAGAATTAAAACGGCTGGGGACTGTGCCGCTGCCGACAACGGAAAGCATGAAAACGGAGCTTGCTAATCTCAACGCAGAAAAGGAACGGCTCCTTGCTGAATATAAAGCCGCAAGAGCCGAAGCCCAGGAATACGATACCGTCAAGCAGAATGTGGATGCGCTGCTGACCGTTCCAAAGGAACAGGAACAACAGCGGCGGCATGAACTGGAATAAATTTCTTTGAAAGACGCTGGGCGCAGCTCCCGGCATCCTGTATAATGGAACTGCGGAAGGAGGTTTTACAGATGATAAGAAGCGAAGCAATCAAAGCATTTTTCTTCAAAAGCGTATTGCCCGTGACCGTGGCGCTGATCCTGTATTGTATCTTCAAATCCGCCTGCATGAAGAACGGAGAGCTTGACTATGTATGGCTCTGGATACTCTGCGGGCTGCCGTTTGGTCTCCATCGGATGTGCCTCTGGATCGTGCCGGGTGGCGGCTCCCTGGGTGGAGGAATCGCCCTGTTTGCATTGAACTTTATTATCGGCGGCGTGATCGGTGGTTTCGTTCTGGCATGGCGGCTGATTGTGGCGGTGTGGTATGTGCCGCTGACGGTGTACCGGCTAATCGTTGGATGATTTTCTTGCGTCATGGAAATATGGAAAACTGTCGCTCGTGCCGATGGAAAAGCCATTCACAACCTGATGGAAAAAGACAAGCCTTTTCCCACAGGTCTGCAAACAGCTTTCCCACAGCCTCGCAATCTTGACAGTTTACGCACATTCCCACAACGCCTACTACGGCGGCTATCCATCCTTTCCTATCCAATCCTAATGAGAAAATACTATGGAAATTCCTTTTCAACGGAGGTACAATTTGTACCCCTGTTCAAACAACAGAACCGTGTTAAAGTAATTTGATGATAGCAAAAAGAAAAAGCGGGAGTACAGCCAATCGGATGAACCGAAAAGCTGTACTCCCGTTTTGCGTGACAGAAAGTGTTTGAAATCAAGCCTTTTTCTTCATGTGCCAGCAAGCAGACCGACACATGAAAAATCATAAAGGCTCCCTTTGAAAATACGAATACAGGGAATTATTCTGCGTTTTTCGCCCCCTTATCCTCACAGATTTTAGACCGTTTGGAACTGTAATGCGGGCAAGCGACCAGACACGCCCGGAAACTCTGCTTGCAGCCGTGAACACATTTTTTACAGATATGGTTATACTGCCGCCTGCCGTTCTCGCCCAGGAAGAACGCCCATTCCAGCCGCCACTTCTTGCTTCGGCTCATAGGCAGTCATGCTCCGGCACATCACGACCGGACTTCTTTCCCTCCGGGGGTTTGTGCTCGGTACACTCCCGTTTTGCGTCCTCCAACCGCTCACGGATTGAAGACTTCTCCGGCGTTATCCGTTCTGCGTACTCCTGGGCCTTTTCCAATTCCTCGCCGCGTCTGCCGTTGTTGATAACGCCGTCGATCATGCCGTAGTCATCCTCCAGCGTCATTTCAGCAGTACGGAGAGGATTGTCCTTTTCCGGCTGCTCCGCTGCCACGGCAAATGCCCGTGTGCCATTTCCCATGATAAGATACTTTCCATCATCGGAAATATGGTGGACACCGTAACCGGCCGCCTCCATCTGTTCCCGGCTCATAGCCGTCACCTGAAAGCTGCCCCTCGGTGTCTGCACACGCTCGCCAGTTTCAAAACGGTCTGGCAGATAAGCGAGGTCTTGCTTCTCTGCTGGGACAGGAAGAACAACGATATTGCCATTGATCTGCATAAATCGTTCCGGCGTTTTGAACTGTTCCGTGTATTTCTGAATCAGTTCCGGGGACAGGGACGCAAAATCTTCCTCACCAAGTCCAACCACCAAAAAAGTCCCTGCTACGATATCATAAATTTCTCCATTTTCATCCCGCAGCCCACGGTTCAGATCAAGCCCTATGAGCTTTCCTTCATCATTGCAAACCAGCGCCACCGGGTCAGAATAGGGATAAGTTGCGCCAATGTCTCCGCCGACCTCCGCCTGCAGGGAATGAAGATCGGGGTCGATCTCCTTCACATAGGGTTCCTTCATAGGCTCCACTACAAGCACAGTCATCTTTTCCGAGGCAACCTTCTCCGCAGCGGACAGCATTTCATCCGCATGGGACTTCTCCGGGTCATCCAAAGCGGCCTTGACCTCCGCCGGATCAAAATCAAGAAATTCTTCATAGCCCGTGGCATCCTTGAACTTTTCAATCTCCGAAGGAAGATAGTCCTCCTGCGTCTGCCCCAGCGCCGCCAGCTTTTCATCCAGCGCAGAAATGCGTCCCGCCATCAGGTTTTCGTAAAGTTCTTCCTTTGCGGCGTGCGCCTCCGGGTGCTCCGCCGCATACTGCGGATCGTTCTGACGGAAAAACTCGTCCATGTCAAAGGCAATATCCATAGCCCACTCGGATTTTTCTTCTTCGGGAAGATCGTCCTGGAAGGTCATCACCCGGTACTCGTCGGGGATACTGCCGCGCTCACCGTCGTAATACTCATGGAAACTGTCACCCGTATCACGCACATAGCCCTGATCCGTGAAGGTGCCGTTTTCCTCCAACGCAACGTCCCGGCCGTAGGCCTCATAGTCGATGTAATTCTGCAAATGCTCTGGCACCTGCATAACGTCCAGTTCTTCGATGTAATAGCGGCCCAGATCGTCATAGTCATGGATATCGGGGTAAACCTCATAGCAATCCAGATTCTCGGTGAGGTTGATGATCTCCTGCAGGCTGCCGCAATGGTCGCCCATTTCCATACCGGCCTGAAACTGTGCGTATTCGCTTTCGCTCATTTCATCCAGCTTCGATGCCAGATAATTCAGCTCGTCCAGATTTTCATATTCACCCAGCTTACTGTAAAGACCGTCCACATAGCAGTCATAGTCCGTGATGAACCATTCCTCATAGGGCTGGCCGAAGTCATCCTTCTGGCCGATCCCAATCCGCTTAAACACTTCCTTCAATTCCTCGGCGGTGGTGGGAAACTTCACCCACTCGCCCACAAGTTCGCCCTCATTGTACTTCCCAAGATTGGTGATAAAGGCGGCAAAGGGATAATCCTTGTCGTGATCGTAATATGGCATATCAGCACCTCCTTACAGCTCCGGCGCAGATTTTTCCTTATGGGGCTGCGCCTTGTTTTTCTCCGCACATTCTTTCTTGCCCTGTTCCAGCCGTTCCCGGATGGAGGGCTTTTTCTCCGGCTCCGCAGGGTGTTCATGGTTCCACTCGTCGCCGGAGAGAGAAATGTATCCGTGTTCCGTAAAATGCCCCTGTTCCTCCTGCATGGCGTACTTGCCAAACGGAACAGGGTCGATTGCCTTCAGAAGTTCCGGTGGCAGTAGCATATCCATGTGCTGTGCCAGATACCGCCAGCCCAGATCATTCAGATTGTGGATGTTTGGCTCAAATACGAAATAGTCGATGTTGGCCGCAAACTCCTTGAACTGCTCCGGCGCTGTCAGCTTGAAGGGCGAGGTCTGCACCGCCGCTAACAGTTCCCGATCCTCCGGGGAGAGGGCAGCCACCGCCGCCCTCACTTCGGGTAAATGTTCCAAAGTCTTATTTTCTGCCATTGACACCTTCCTTTCTTTTCGGAAATTCCAGTTTGAAGTTGATGTATTTGCCGCCCGTGTCATCCAGGATCACCGCAGCGTCATAAGCAGCCTGTTTCTTTTCAGACCACATTCCCTTGACATTGGTACGTCCCTTTTTCAGAAGGTCCGTTGCCATCTTCTTTGTCAGCTCCTTCTTGCGGCTCGTCCAGAAGCGGTCATTTTTCCAGAGGACGAAACCACAGGACCGATCCGAACAGGCAAAGTTTTTCTTCCCCTCATAGACCGGCTGGCCGCAGCGGGGGCAGGTGCCGATCACTTCCTTCTCCGGGGCAAACAGCTTTTTGCCGTCCTCGGAAATACAGGAATAGGTGGACACGATCTCCTGGACCATCGTGCGGATACCGTCCATGAAGGTATCCGGGTCAGCGCCGCCCTTTGCGATCTCCGTCAATTTCTGTTCCCATTCCGCTGTCAGCATGGGAGAGGTCAGCGGCTCCGGCAGAATCGTGACAAGGTTGATACCGGCTTTTGTGGGGATCAGGCTCTTGCCCTTGCGTTCCACAAATCCGGCAGCCACCAGCTTTTCGATGATAGCCGCCCTGGTCGCAGGCGTGCCAAGCCCTTTCCGCTCCGCCTCGTCGGGGATACCATCCTTGCCTGCGTTCTCCATAGCGGACAGGAGGGTATCTTCGGTATAGGGCTTCGGCGGCTGGGTGAAATGCTCGGTAACAGCAATCTCCGCACCATCAAAAATCTGCCCTTCGGTGAAGTCTGGGAGTGTGCCGCCGTCCCCATCCGCTGGCTTTTCCTTCAGGGAGGTACGGAAAATGCGGTCGATCTCCCGCCAGCCTTCGGAGAGGATGCGCTTGCCCTTTGCGGTGAAAGAATAGCCGCCGCAGTCGAAAGTTACCGTGACTGCCTCATACACATACGGCTCCGCTGATGCACACAGCAGCTTGCAGCAGACCAAGAGAAACAAATTGCGCTCGCCCAGGGGCAGAGCCTTGATATCCGCTTTTTCAATCTCCATCGTGGGAATAATGGCGTGATGGTCGGATACGTCCTTGTCGGAAATCATGGCCTCCACCAGCGGAAAGAAGTTGCCGCAGCCATCAAAGGGCGGCAGCTTTGCCGCCAGGTGGATCACGCAGGAAGCCGTTTCTGCCATGTCGGAGGTCAGATACCGGCTGTCCGTGCGGGGATAGGTCAGCAGCTTCTTTTCGTAGAGACTCTGGGCGTAGTCGAGGGTCTGCTTCGCCGTGTATCCGAACAGGCGGTTCGCCTCCCGCTGCAAGGTGGTAAGGTCATAGAGCTTCGGCGGCTGCTCTTTCTTCTGTTCACGGGTAACAGAGGTACAGGTGACGGCCGCGCCCCTGCAGTCTGCCGCCGCCTGTTCCGCTGCTGCCGGATCGGTGAACTTTTCCGAAACCGCTTCGGCTCCGTTCAGCGTCAGACGCAGCAGATGATATTTTTCCTTGTGAAACAGCGTGATCTTCGCGTCACGCTCCGCCAGCATTGCCAGTGTGGGGGTCTGAACACGGCCCACATTCAAGGTGCGGTGATAGAGAACGGAGAAAAGGCGAGTGGCGTTGATCCCCACCAGCCAATCCGCTTTCTGGCGGCAGAGTGCAGATTGATACAGGGCTTCATAATCAGCGCCGGGGCGCAGATCAGAAAAGCCCTCCCGGATAGCGCTGTCCTCCATCGAGGAAATCCAGAGACGAAGGATCGGCTTGCGGCATCCGGTCATTTCATACACCAGTCGGAAAATCAGCTCCCCTTCACGCCCGGCGTCACAGGCATTGACGATGGTATCCACATCGGGGCGGTCCATCAGGGCACGGAGATTTTCAAAAGCATCCTCCTTGCCTGGTGCCAGCACATAGCGAAATGGCTCCGGCAGAATGGGAAGATCATCATAGCGCCATTTCTTGAAACGCTCGTCATAGCCGCCCGCATCCATCGGGGATACCAGGTGTCCCACGCACCAGGATACGAGAAGGCCGCTGCCCTCATAAAAGCCGTCGGCCCTGGATGAAGCACCCAAGGCCGACGCGATAGATTTTGCCACACTCGGTTTTTCTGCGATAATCAGTTTACTCATTCTTTTCCTCCGTTTCCTCGTCCTCAGTCAAATATTCTTCTTCATCCTCCAGGTCGAAATCATCCAGATCAGCGGGAACTTTCTTTCCCTGCTTCGGTTTCAGCACCAGGAAATAGACCGCCGCACCACCTCCGGCTGCAAGGATCAGCAGCACCGCCAGGATTGCCCCGGTATTGCTTTTCTTTTCAGGCTTCGGATTCTCCGGCTCGGTGGGCTCCGCAGCTTTCTGTTCCGTGCCAACACATTCACTGAGGTTTTTTACGCAGACCTGGCAAGCAGTGTTGACCGCTCCGGCCTGGCACTTTTCCGTACAGGTGCAGACAATAGGTGTTTCCGCCTTTTCTCCATCCTCCGTGAGTGCCATGAGGTCGGCTTCATCCACCTGATTCAGAAAATGCACGGTTTCCTCGCCCTCGTCGTCACGGTCGATAATGAGATAGAACACATTGCCGTTCTTCGTTTCCACTGTAATAAACTGCTTGCCGCTGGCGGTCGGGCTGCCAATATCGTCAATCAGCGAAAGGTTCCCGTCCGGCGTCAAGGCGGCACCGCCATTCAAACCACCGCCCAGCATACCCAGCAGATTTTCCAGCGTTTCCGTGTCCAGAGAGAAAGAACCTTCCCCAGAGCCAGCCTCGCCATCACTTACCGTCATGTAGCCGGAATAGACATAGCCGACTTTCTCCGGCAGGATGACCTTCAGCCAGTCGCCGTCCGTGCCGATCACCTTCACGGTCGTTCCGTTGGGAAGCTGAGTGAAGGCGGTGTAGTCCATTCCTGCACCCGTGCGGACATTCAGATTGCCGCCGCCCGTGGTGACGGTGCCGGTCTGCCCGGAGTCATTTTCGCCGGAACTGAACTGGATACCATCCTCGGTGACGGATACCGTGACCTGGCTGCCGGCCAGAGCGGAAAGCAGATCAGAAACATCACCGACCGTTTCTTGTTCAGCCACGGACTCCGTGCTTTCCTCGCCGCCGCTGGCAAAGGCGGTGACAGAAAAAGCGGCAGTGCTGAGCACCACCGCCAAAAGAGCCGATACCATTTTTGTCATAAAGTTATGCTTCATCCTCATATCCCTCCGTTTCCTCATTTTCGGTGTTGCCCTCCTGCAGCATACCTTCCGGCAGGGAGATCATACCGCTGGCATAGGCTTTCAGGAAAGCGGTCAACTCCTTGTTGTCCATCTTCACGGCTTTTACCATGCGGACGATTTCCAGATTTTCTTCCTCCGCAAGCTGGGCTTCCAGCGCACGAAGGCGTTTCTGCTGCTCCGCGATCTTTTCTTTGGTTTTCGCAATGTCATTGCGGATCTTCTGTGTCGTTGCCATAAATCAAATTACCTCCATATCGTTTTTTAGTTGTAGGGTGGTCGCCCGAAAGCGTAAAAGTGGGATTGCCAGTAGCTTGTGTTAATATCTGCATACTGGATGGGGTCGCCGCAGTGCAGCATTTTTCCACCGCCCACATAGATACCCACATGGGAAACGCCCGGTGTATCGTAAGTGCCGACGAAAAAGATCAGGTCGCCGGGTCTTGCGTTGGCAGAAGATACCGGGGTGGAAATACTGTAGAGTCCCTGGGCTCCCAGCCTGCCCGTATTGCAGACGCCGCTTTGCGTCAGCACCCAGGACACGAAGCCGGAGCAATCAAAAGAAGTGTTCGGATTGCTGCCGCCCCAGACATAGGGATAGCCGATGTACTTCTCCGCCTCGGTAATGAGCGCTGCAAAGGTTTCATCTTCCAGTGCGGAAGGCGGGATATCATAGGTGGTTGGCGGTTTGGTGTACTTGTCTACATAGCCGGAGCCTGGGAACAAATCTTCCCGGTTCCCCAGCGTCGCCATATAGACCGCATACAGGGAAAGCGTTTCTTCGTCCATGATGTAGACCGGCACATGGGAAAGGTCGAAGTTTTCCAGCTTCACCTTGCAGATATAGTAGTTGTATGGTACTTCCACGTCATAGTCGTTTCCTTCGCTGTCTGTCCGTGTCTCCGTCCGATAGCGTACCTCCACCTCCACGGTCTGCGTCAGGATATACTGCTTTTCAAAGAGCATTTGCAATTCAGCCTGAACCTCGTCGATGGTGAACACCCCTTCATGGAACGCCGTGAGAATGGAGATCAGCACATAAGGGTCATGCTCGATCTCATCCAGATCAAAACGGTATTCGTCATATCCGGGGTACAGAGCCTCATAGTGGTCCAGCTCATATTGAAGCTCCTGCTCCAGTTCGCAGTAGGCCGCCTCCGCAGCCAGCATATCCGTGTCCTCGGAGAGATAAGAGGAAGTAAATACACCGCCCACACCGGAGCCTGCCATCATGGAACAGGAAGATACCCCGCCAAACAGCAGGGCAATACAGGCGCCAATGCCGATCACCAGCAGCACCGCCCGGCTATGGTGTTTGATGTAGAGGAATGTTTCCTTGAAGGCGTCCTTTGCTTTCTGCGCCGCACTTTTCGCCGTGGCCGCTGTGTTCTTTGCGGTTTTCTCTGCCTGTCGCAGCTCCTTTGCATAGTTCCGCTTGATCCGCTGTTTCTGCAGAAAGCGGGATACCGGGTTAGAAGCCGCCAATGCAGGATCATCATGCAGTGCCTTTTGGTAAAGGTAGTCGGCGTTTGCCTTAAAAGAAGCCTGCTCTGCCTTCGCCGCGTCACGCCAGGGCTTTGTGCGGTGGTGGTGAACGGCGGCACGGACTTTGCCTTTTCCGTAGGCAAGCCCGCGTTCCGTCAGCACCTCGCCCTTGTGTCCGGCCTCTACACCCACATTTTCCTGTTCCACCTCATGCACCTTCGCATGGGCGGCGTGGGCGATCTCATGAACCGGTCGGGAAAGTGGATTGTGCCGCAGGCGTCCGTTGGGGCGTTTCTCCACTTTTTCAATGTGAAGCTGCATCTTGCCTTTTCCGGCTGTCTCGTCAAAAACACGCTCGGTACGGAGAATTTTCTTTGTGGGGATAGCGGCCTTTGCCGCGTCCAGCCGGTCCGCCGCACGGTCGGAACGGTCGATATATTTTCCAAGTGTGGGATCGGCGCGTTCTTCCTCGGTGAATTGCAGACGGGAGGACGGGCGCTGCCTTGTGGCAGAACCATCCCGCACCGCCTGGGTATCAGCCTTTTCCGCCTTTCGTGCACTTTTCTTCTCATGGTGTTCTGCCGCACGCAGGGCAAGGTCAGCCGCAGCGCCAGCGGATTCTTCCGAAGAAGCGGACAGCTCCGCTTCCGGCTCCCGGCTGCTAATATGTTTCACCTCGCCCGTGGCAAGATTTTCCGATACCGCACCGTCACGGGTCATTTTCTGCGTGATCTTATCGGTCGCTTTCAGTTCCCTCATAGGCAGTCACCTTCCTTTCCATAGGGGCAAAAGTCGCCGCAGGTGCCATTCTCGATCATGGCGATATAGCGGAAAATGGGATATGCCTGGGGCGGGCAGACCGCATTTCCCAATGTTTTCAGCCGCAGCGCCCGGTCATCCATGCGCTCGGTCATGCGGGGGATTCCTTCCGGTTCGGCGGCCCAGAGGATACGTCCGTCCATCCTTTCGGGAAGCCCATGAGCCATTCCACCCAATCCGGATTCAGCGCCGCCGTTTCGGACACCGGCCGCTCCTGGGAGATGATCTGCGCCGACAGGTTCCCGTCCTTCTTCGCCGGATCGAAGGCCGACGGCTTCAAGGTTGAGCGGAAACCGTCCGACGCCACCGGGGTCAGATAGAATACCGCCGCCGACAGGCTGAGGCTCCAGATTGCCCCGTTTCGGTTCCTCTTGCGGAATATCCCATTGTCCGACAGGAACACATCCAGGCTTGCCGCGTCCCTGGCGGTGTTGTTGTCGGAGGCAAGGGGTGTGGGAAACATCAGCCGCGACGATAAAAGTTCGCTGGCGCTCATGCCATGCGCCGACGCCGCAAGCCGGAAATACGAATGGGAGAACAGCGTATCCCGCTTTTGCCAGGTCAAAGATCGTTTTGTCGAGCCCCATATTGATGAAGCCAGCAACATTTTCCCCAAGCACCCAGCGGGGCCGCAGCTCGGTAATAACGCGGCACATTTCCGGCCACAGGTAGCGTTCATCCGCAAAGCCCTTCCGTTTTCCGGCGGTGGAGAAGGGCTGACAGGGAAAGCCGCCTGAGATAACGGTAACTGTTTCAAGTCCTGTTTTTTCAAAAAACGCCTCCTTCGTAAAAGTAGTAATATCCCGGAACCTGGGAACATCCGGCCATCGTGCGGAGAGGACGGAGTGCGGAAAATCCGCCCACTCACACTGGCAGACGGTTTCAAACCCGGCAGCCTCCGCCGCCAGGTCCAGACCGCCAATGCCGGAAAACAGGCTCACATGGGTCAGTTTATTCATGGCCCTTCGGTACACGGAACGGTTCGATCTCACTTTCCAACTCCGCAAGGACCGCCTCCATATCCGCCGTGACCGCCTTACTTCTGGCAATCAGCCGGTTCATCACATCAAAGAAGGTTTCGCCCTCCTGTTTTTCTTCCGTATGCAAATAGCGGGGATCATTCATGTTCGTTTTCTCCTTTCCCGGTTTCACCAAGTTTTGTCGTCATAATGCTGTAAAGTTCATTGTCCTTCGGGAAGTCATCCACAAAAGGCAGGATCACATTGCCGAAGAAGATCAGCCCCTCGCCGGGGCCTGCGTTGCTGATATGCGCCGCCTGCTGGTTAGAGATATTCAGGCGCTCGCAGAGAATTTTTCTGTCTCCGCTGGCCTGGTTCAGAAGGTACACAAAATCGCTGTTTTCAAAGATGTTCTCAATCTCCGGGGAGGAAAGCAGGTCCTTAATGTTCTGCGTGATCCCTGTGGGGATACCGCCCCATTTGCGAAAGCGTTTCCAAATCTCCACGCTCCAGGCACCAACCTCGCCGCGCAGCAGAAGGTGGAACTCGTCTACGAAGTACCAGGTGGATTTACCCTGATCCCGGTTTTGGGAAACACGGTTCCACACCTGATCCTGGATCACCAGCATACCCAGGCTTTTGAGCTGCTTTCCCAGTTCCTTGATATCAAAGCAGACAATGCGGTTGTTGATATCCACATTGGTGCGGTGATTAAAAACATTCAGGCTGCCATGCACATACAGTTCCAGTGCCGCCGCGATCCGCTGTGCCTCCGGCTCCGGCTGCCGTTTGATCTCGTCATACAAATCTTCCAACAGCGGCATATTCTCCGGGCGGGGGTCTGCAATATAGGGGCGGTACACGATCCGCACAGCACGGTCAATGACCGTTTTCTCCACCGGCTCCAGACCGTTCCGTCCGCCTGCCGCCAGTTCGCAGAATGACAGGATAAAGTCGGATTTCAGCGCCAGCGGGTTATCGTCCTCGCTATAATTGAGGTTGATATCCATAGGGTTCACATACTGCGTGCTGGTAGGCGAGATTTTGATGACCTGGCCTTCCAGCCGGTTCACCAGCGGAAAATATTCCGCCTCCGGATCGCAGATCAGGATATCGTCCTTTGTGTTCAGGAACACACCCACGATGGAACGCTTTGCAGAAAAACTCTTGCCGCTACCGGGTGTGCCTAAGATCATGCCGTTGGGTGTTTTCAGCTTTTTGCGGTCAGCAAGGATCATGTTGCCGGAAGTGGCATTAAGCCCGTAGTAAAGAGCTTCGCCGCCGTGGAAAATCTCCTGTGTGGTGAAGGGAACGAACACCGCCACCGCCGAAGTGGTAAGCCCGCGCTGTATCTTAATGCGGTTGACACCCAGGGGCAGAGCCGACACGAAGCCGTCCTCCTGCTGAAAGTCCAGCCGCACCAGGGAGCAGTTATATTTCTGCGCCACGCTTGTCGCACGGAGAAGGTCATTCTCCAGCTTTTGCTTGCTGTCCGCAAAGTTCACCACCAGGAAGGTCATCAGGAACATTCGCTCATTTCTGCTTTGCAGATCACGGAGGATGTTCTTTGCCTCGCCTGCGTAGGTGGCAAGGTCAGTGGGGATGATATCCATATCGAAACCTTCCCGCACCGCCTTTTTCTGCGCGTCGATCTTCATACTGTCAATATCGGTGATCTTTCGCTTGACCGTTTTGATCGCCTCGTTCTGATCCATGCTGCGGATATGGAGGCTGACAAGCAGCCCGCTGTCCGTATCCAGCAGTTCGGTGAGCATACGGTCATCCATTTCCGGTGCGCTGATCTGCAGAAAGGACACGGCACAGAATTTATCCGCCATCGTGAACTTCCGTGCTTCACCGAAGCGGAAAGAAGAAGGTGCGATAAAATCCTGAACCGACAGGCCGGAAGGGGCAAGCCAGCTCCATTCAAAGGCAAACCGTTCCCCGTCCGGGTGCAGGATGCCGTGGAGCATTTCCAGCCACTCCTTGCCGCCAAGCTCCTTTGCCAGAGCACCCATGACCTTGAAATGGTTGAGGGCGTCCATGACGATCCGGGAAAATCGTGCCCGTGCAGTTTTACTGTCCCGTGCCTCGATGGTGAGGGTCAGGTACTTTGTTTTGATAAGACCGTTGTTGCCCCGTTCAAGCTGCTTGCGGAGCATTTGCGTGTAAAGCTCACGGATATGGTCAAAGTGATCTCCCTGCGCCGCGATCTCGATACGCTTCACAAAATCCTCCCGGTTCATGCGGCGGCTCACAAGGGAGAGCTGCATCCCGATAGAAGCGTCATGGGCGTTATACATATCGCAGAGGGCTTCAAAGATCGCCGTCTGGTCGTCAGGCTTTGCAAGCTGATAATTCACATCCTCGAACTCGATACACTTCGACCAGATGTGGTCGTCCAGCTTGCACAGACCGTCCGGGTACATCTGGCGGAACGGTAAGGTGTCCTGTGCGGAATGTACCTTGCCGTCGCCTCTGGCGGTTTCCAGGATACGGCTGATCTCACGCTTTTCTGCGGCGGTCAGTTTTACCGCGGCTTTTGCCGCCTGCCGTGCCTGCGGCTCTGGCTTTCGCTTTCTGAACAATGGCTTTCACCTCCTTTTCCGCCTGGGCCTGCCGCTCCAGGGCTACATAGAAATTGTTTGTCTGGTAAGGCCGTTCCTTCGTCCGCAGGAACATACAGCGGATGACCTGTCCGGCCACCACCTCCAGGGGTTGACCATGCCGCTCATACATGGCGAGCAGAAAGAACGGGAGCATGACGATAATCATGCAGAACGCGGCGGCGCTGTTGCTGGCCGTGCGTCTGAGCAAAAAGAAAAGCGGTACTCCGATGAGTGCCGCCGCTCCGAAACATATAAGCTGCCGTTTGGTAAGCCCAAACAGCACTTTGGATTTTACTTTCGTCAAATCCTTTGGAATGGTTACATACGCCAATTTACCAAGCCTCCTTAATGCGCTCCGAACAGGCTCTTAGAGAGGCTGCCGGTCTTGAACAGGGCGAAGCACAGCAGAACCGTGTAGCCCATGCAGGCCCATATCGCGCCTGAGATATTTCCGTCCGTGGCGATACTCTGTACCAAAACAGAGTAGATTCCCACGCACACCATGATTAGAAATGCCTGGAACGCCAATGCAAACAGGGATTTCAAGTAGTTCTGTCCTGTATGGCTCCAATCCCGGTTTGTCATAGTGGCAAGCGGAATCGGTCCAACGGAAGTTGTCAAATACACCTCGATCATGCGGCCGTAGATGACAAGCATGATACAGATGGAAAGGGCGTTCATGGTAAGCCCCACGAAAAGGGACTGGAACCACAGCCCGAACAGTTCTCCCGTGCCCAGGGCTTCAAGCTGCGCCTCCATATCCGTGATGACGCTGCTGATATCAATGGAGGTATTCCCAATGATGACGCCTGCGCTGCTGTTCACAACGCTTTGCCCCACATCGAAGATACCCATGACGATATTCCATGTGTTCGTCACAATGAGAACGGCACAGAAAGTCTTGAAAATCCACTTGAAGAACATCCAGGTATCTACATCGTGCAGATTGTTTTTCTCTGTCACAAGCTGGATCAGCTCATAACACATTACGAATGTCAGGATAACCCCGGCGATTGGAACGATCACCGTTTCAGAGAGGTTTCGGATCATAGAAAAGACGCCGCTGTTCCATGCCAGCGGCGTCTGTCCCACTTCACCGGCGATCTCGCCTACTTTGGTATTGACCGTATCGAACATGCCCGACAGGTTTCCCATGATCCCCTCGATGAGCAGTCCTCGGAGCCATTCATCGAGTTTGTCGAGTATGCCGCCCATAAGCGATCACCGCCGGACGATCAACCGAACAGGCCGGAGAGCAGAGGTACAAGGGTGATGCCGATGAGGGCGACACCGCCGCCGGCCATCAACTGTTTCATACCCTGGCTTTTGGAAGCAGGGTTGTCCTGGCCGTAACCTTCCAGAAGGTTGATAACGCCCCAGATACCAAGACCTGCGCCCAGGGCCACTACGAGAGTCTGCAAAACACCAACTGCACTGTTGAAAAATTCCATAAAATAATCCTCCTAAAAAATGTTTTTGATTTTTGGTTAAGTTGTTGCGTCAATCTCGTACACATCGAAGGTGTCCGTGGGTTTTACCACGGTACGCTGCTTCTTCATGTACCGTTCCATGTCAAAGACATTTTTAGGGTCGGCGTCGGCCGTGTATCTGTAATTCGGGTGCCGGGTGAGGTCGTACTTGTCCGAAAGGAACGGGCGCACGCCCCGCAGCATGAAGATACACTTGCCACCGTCCATCACTGCCAATTCGTCTTGGGTCATCAACTCCTTTCCTAATTTCTGATAACTGAGGCCATGGGAAACCTGACTGCCCCGGTTTTCAGACTGGTTATAGAGATCAATGGTCTCTTTTCCCAGCAGCTCCGAAATTTCCTTGAGCGTGGATTTCTCCTTGCCTCCCAAAAACAAAGTGCTGTCACAGTTACCGACGATGGTATCTGCCGCGTCCTTGTAGATGGTCTTTAGCTGACTCTGCGACTGCAAAATAATAGAAGCCGATATTTCACGGCTTCGGATGGTGGCAATCAGCTTATCGAAGTTCGGTATCTGGCCGATGTTGGCAAACTCGTCCAGGATCAGACGGACATGGACGGGCAGCCGCCCGCCGTAGAAGTCATCCGCCTTGTCGCAGAGCAGATTGAAAAGCTGACTATACATGAGGGCGGCCACGAAATTGAAAGTGTTGTCCGTATCCGAAAGGATCACAAACAGCGCCGTCTTTTGGTCGCCCAGGGTATCCAGTTCCAGTTCGTCATATTCCATCAGGTCCCGCAGCTCCTTGATGTCGAAGGGAGCAAGCCGGGCGCCACAGGAAATGAGGATGGATTTTAAGGTTTTGCCCGCCGCCATCTTGAATTTGCGGTACTGCTTGACGGCGAAGTGGTCCGGCTCCCGTTCCTCCAACTGAGAAAAGAGCAGGTCCACCGGGCTTTGATAAGTCTCGTCGTCCTCTCTGGCTTCACTGGCATTGATAAGGTCCAGAAGTGTGATGAAGTTCTTTTCTTCCTCCGTGGCCTCGTACCAGATGTAGCCGATCAGTGCGGAATAATAGAGGCGTTCCGCTTTGACCCAGAAATCTTCCGAAGATTTTTCGCCTTCGCCCTTCGTGTTCATAATCAGGGCGTTCACCAGCTTTAAGATATCTTTCTCTGATCGGATATAAGCCAGCGGATTGTATTTCATGGATTTTCGGAAGTTTATCAGGTTGAGGCACTTGATACGGTATTTCTTCCGTTCCAGGAAAGCGCCGATCTCCGGCAGCAAGGTTCCTTTCGGATCAGTGCAGACATAGGACGAATGAGCTTGCAGCAGCGACGGCTTACAGAAGAACCGCGTCTTGCCGCTGCCGGAACCGCCGATCACCAGAATGTTTTTATTTCTGGCATACTTCGGCTGCTTTGGGCGGCTCGCCATCGTGATTCGCTCCGTCTGCGTCATGGGGATGTTCTGGAAAAAGTCCTTGTCCATGTAGGGGGCGATATCCGCCGCTGTCCCCCAGCGGGCAGAACCATACTCGATCCCGTGACGGTACTTCTTAGCGTTCTTGCCTTTCAGGTAGACTGCCATGCGGAGAATCACCGCACCGGCTATGCCGATCAGCAGGTCCGTGGGATGGAAACTGAGCCACGGGGAGGAAAGCGCTGCCGTGAAGCCGTCCCCAATGGAAAGCAGCTTGCCAGAGAGGTCAGCACCGGGCGCAAGCCGGAAAGCCTGTGCCAGCTTATCGAAGGGATACACGAACAGAAGATACGGAAGGTTCAGCAAAAACAGTTTTTTCATGTTCATCTCTGCACGCTCCGATCTTTGACCTTTACTTTCTCCCGGTCAATGGTGCGGTGTTCCGTTTTCTCCGCCGCCTGTTCCTTCGCCTGGGTCAGCCGTTCCCGGATGGATGGCTTTTCCTCACGGCTCATTTTCCGGCTGGCAAACTCCTGAAATGCCGCTGTGATGGCGTCTGCATCCCGGCTTTTGAAAAAGACCAGGTAACGGGGCTGCTCTGCGGCGGTGTCCTTCTTCAAGGCAAAATCCACATGGTATTTCTTCGCCACACGGGAGAAGGCCTTGATATTCTTGTCACTGATCTCGATATTGGCAAGACCGGCGTTCTGGCTGGCAAGTTGTTTAAGACTCTGCCTGCCGCGGTAGATTTTGGGCTTCTGGCTTTTCTGGATTTCCTCCAGGAACTTTTTGACGGCCTTTTCAAAGACCTGCTCACTTAGCTTGGCTCCGTCAACAATGAGCGTCACGGCGCCCCGCGTTACTTCCTCCTGCATTTAGCCTCGCCCCCTTTGCCCGTCCCCGTACATATCGTGCTGCACCAGGGAAGAATAGTAGCTGTTGATGGTGGTCGGGGCGTTATACAGCGCCGCCAGAAGGTATTTCTTGATATTGCGGACATAGGTGGTGTTGTCCTTCATGCAGTCCATAACATACTGAACATGGGAGCTGTCCAGCTTCATAAACCGGGACTTTACCACCTCCGCCGGATAATCGTCTCCGGCAATGCGGATGACTTTGCGGGCAGAACATACGGTATCCACGATCAGGTCAACGATTTCGTCAAGCTGCTCACGGTCGATATGGCTGTCCTGCACCAGATAGCTGTACTCGATGTTATCCAAAATCACTTCACGATAACATTCTCTGGCTCCCATCCGATCCGTTCCCATCCTTGCCCCTGTGGGGGTAGGGGGATTTGATTGGATAGGATTTGATAGTTCCGTACTTGATAAATCAGTCTTTGTTTGATTAGTATTTAATTGTGCGGGGTTTTCCGTACACGGTTCCGCCGTATCCGGGATACCCATATCCGGGTTTTCCGTATATGGCTTTGCCGTACCCGGTAAAGGCGTACCTGGGCTTGACGGCGGCTCGCACTGAGGCATTTCGTAAATGACATACTCGGTATCCGTGATCTTGCCTTTTTCATCCCGAAGCTGTGTGCGCCGGATATACCCGTGGGTTTCCAGCTCCTTCAACGCCGCACCGATGCTGTCCACACCTTCCCGACAGATCGCCGCAAGACCTCTGGTGGTGTAATTCCACTCGTCAGGGAGCGACAACATCATGGACAGCAGCCCTTTGGATTTCAGGGTCAGCGTCCGATCTTTCAAGTGATGGTTCGACATGACCGTATAATCACGGGTCTTTTCAATACGAAAAACAGCCATCTTCGCACCTCCTTCCTGCGAAAATAAAAAGTGTTGATTTTGAGCGGTTTACCCGTCTGTATGCCTCCGTTTTCTCCCGCATGGGAAAACATCCACGCCCTGTTCAGAACGCAAGTCACGGAGGAAGAAACAGAAGATTTTCCGCTGATTTTGATACATTTTGGGGGCGGCTACCTCTCACGGCCTTTATGGTCATAGTGGAGATCGCCGGAAAGCACCTTCGCATGGTTACGGATTTTGATATGTCCCTTTTCCTGATTTTCCAAAGCCTTGCTGTATCCGGCGTCAGTCAGGAACAGGCGCATTTTCTCACCCTTCCAGCCAACAGGCGAGTCATGGGTAAGAACATCAAAGACGATCATGTGTCTGGTCGCCGGGTCGAAACGCTCCAAAGCCATAATGTCATGGCCGGATAATTTCTGCGCCCCGGATCGTTGTCTGGCTTCTGCCAGCATTTCCCCGATGGTGCGGGCTTTCTCTGGCAGATGGTATTCGGCCTGCATCTTGCGGATCAAATCCATACACTCCTGATCCGACAGTGGGCGGAGCTTGTCCAGAAGGCCTTCCGCCGTTTCTTTCGTTGCCGGGTTCGGCGCGTAGCGCCATGTCATGTAAATCTCATTCAGGGCGGCGTTCTGATTGGTACTTTCAATCTGAAACACCATCCTCATTTCTGCTTCTGTCAGTTTCATTGCCAGCCTCCTTCAAAATGGGTATAAAAAAACGCCATAGGTCTTTTGAGCCTACGGCGTTTCTTGCGATATTCACAATTCCAAACTTTCCAGCCACTCGTCAAAAGATTTCTTGGAGACGCGGATCGCATTGCCTATGCGGACGATCCTGAACTCCTCCTGCTTGACGAGCTGATATGCGGTTGTGCGACCGATGTTGAGCATGGCCGCAATCTGTTCCACGGTGTATGTGCGCGGTTCCGGCAGTGACTTTTTCTCTTTCTTGTCCATAGTAACCTCCATGTATTTGCCTTGTCATTTTGACTAAGGGAGTGAAGAATGGCAGTAGCAATCGGCTTTGGCTGGGTGTCCTCTTGCTAAGAATTTGCTAATAGGACCACCCAACGGACACATAAAACTGCGTCAGAATAGGTGTTTTGCACCATAAAGTTCGTTTACTACAAGTCATTCTGCGTAAGGGATGATATTGGAAGTTACATCCGAACCGTGTATCACATGGTAAGCCATACTCCTAAGCGGAAGGCCAGCGGTTCGAATCCGCTCAGGAACATTGGATGAAACGCCGAAAGCCGGATTTTACTGGTTTTGGGCGTTTTTGTTTTTGGTGAACCTTTTAAAATCTGCTAATAAAATGCCCCTTTTTCAATTCCGAGGTAATTCTTTTGGGGCTGGTTTGCTAATACGATCGTGGAAACAACGGTGGGGAAAGGCTGTGTTGGTCTCCTATGTTAAGGACAAAATAGTGCTCGAATGATGTCCAAGCGAACAAACAGAGTTATGAAAAGTAGTATGAAGTAATGAAACGAAATGAACTTTTTGACAATTTCATGTGCAAATAGTAGAATGAAATAAACGAGTTATGTGTTGGTACGCCTTAGGGGGATAAGGCGTACAAAAATAATTGTTGGGGAGAAGCAAATGGGAAAATTTGTAGAAGTACATGGATATAAAAACTTTGTATATTGTTATGGTCAAGGCTCTATTACCTTGGTGCTTTTGTCTGGGTCAGGAGTGCCTTTTCCGAGCCTAGAATACAAAACTCTAGCGAAAGCATTAGCCAAAACCTATCAAGTTATTGGGATTGAAAAGTTAGGTTACGGGCGTAGTGATTTGACCGAAAACAACCGGGATATTGACGTTGTTGTTCATGAATATAGAAGTGTGTTACAAAAGTTAGGAATCAATTCGCCTATCGTGCTAGTAGCGCATAGCATGGGATTTTTAGAAGCTCTCCGCTGGGGACAACAGTACCCTTTTGAAATTGCTGGTATCCTTGGCGTTGACCCTGCAACGCCAGATTGTTATAGGGAATTCGATGTGGAAGGAGCCACAAAAAAACTGAAAGAGATGTCAGCAGATGTAGTCTGCCGAAAAACAACCGCCAGCGCCTTAGTTGAGCAATTCTTAAAAGAACAAAAAATTTCCGAAAAGGAAAAAAATGAAATTGAAGATTTAGCATTTCGCAATTTAGCTAACCAAAATTGGATTAGCGAAGCTGAAAACTTGAGAAATGCGATTGGGCTGGTAGAACAGAATAATCCATATTTGCAGATTCCAATGCTATTCTTTTTATCAAACGGAGAGGGTACGACACTTAAAAAAGAGAGTTGGATAAAGTATGCTTTACAATATTTAGATAAGATAAGGGGTTCACAATACGAATTATTTGACTTTCCACATAACTTGTATAAGTTTGTATATCAGGAAATCGCCCAATTATCAAGAAACTTTATATCGAAACATATAGAATAAGGGGCAAGAAAAAGAGACGGAAAATTGTAACAATCAAAAGTTGTAAGGGAGGAATAATGTGGAACGCTTGAAAAGCTATTACGCAGATGTATGTTTTATAGATGGTTTAGAAACATTTATAATTTCCCCCTCGAAGTTTGATGACATTCTAAAAGATAACGTACTTTTAAAATACTTGAAAAAATCAAATAAGGATATAGTTCCTTTTATAAATATATCAAGGGAAGTTGGTACAAATAAAATATATCTTGCATTTGTAAATTTGCCCGCTAAAGTAGAACGGTTTCTGGCATGGTATTACAAAATCATTTGATTATCATTGAGTAACACAACTTCCAGTTTGTCAAACTGAAAAATTAGAATTGAGGTGATAAAACATAGAATGTTTATTTGCATATACGTATCTTTGGGCATGGGGATTTTGCTCTATGCAGGAATATAATCTGTATTTAGACAGTATGTTTTCTGAGACACCTGGCGATGAAGTGTTATTGGAACTAGAAGAATGTTCTGATAATTACAATAACACATTTGTACGGCTGAAAAGATATTTTGAGAATGAAATAAACACTTTTGATTCAGATAAATTTGGAAAGATTCTTTTCAAAGGCTTAGAGACGGTATACAATTCAGGTGTCTATGATATTGTCGAGTTTGGCAACAGATGTTATAAGCTATGGAGCTTGTTGCCTGCTTTTTTAGATCATGAGCAGCCATTTTATGTTTTATGTTATGCAGATGACCCACTATCATGGGGAGATGAAGAACAAAGCCGTACATTGTATAGGGATGCATTTAGCTTTTATAAATAATAGCACAACTCCCCGTTTGACAAACTGGAAAATTAGAAGTTGTAAGGGAGAAATCGCGTGGGCAGAAAAGAAATGACAACAAAGGAAGATTTAATGACTGTTATCAGTCTATTGGAAAATTCAGGGATAACATGTGCTTGATGTTTTAATTTTTGATAATATATCAGAATAGCTTGGAAAGGAAATATATTATGGCAGAGATAAGCAGCAACGTAACTCCCTGGTCTGAGAACATCATAAAAAGTTACCAATGGTTGGATGAATGCTTACAAAAACAGCCTTCTACGGAAAAAGAATTTCAACCTGCATGGCAAGCGTACAAATATCTGCTATGTGGCAAAATGTACGCCTACATCGGCATTGATGACAGAAACGGACGTCCTATAATAACTTTGAAATTGGAACCTGTCTTCAGTGATATGCTACGAAGCAAGTATGAGGATATCGTGCCAGGTTACTATATGAATAAGATGCATTGGAGCACAATATATCTTGATGGTAATATTCCACAAGATGTACTTTCAGATATTGTATATGCTTCTTATAAATTGGTACGTTCATCGTTAAGTAAAAAGGCACAGAAGAAAATGCTGGAAAAGTAGAGAACGTTAATTGTCGCTAATATAAGCAGCAAATTAGAATTTGTGGGGGAATCCACACAGATAATCCGTTTGATTCCTCTCCATTTGCGAAGAAAAATATTGGAGTTTTTTCTTGCTATTTTATGTATTATCCGGTATGATAAGACAAAATTTGAAAATAGAGGACTTTATGGACACCGCCATGGATGACGCTGCCCGGATTATCCGATATAAGTGTATATCTTATGACATTATATACGCGCGGCCTGCGTCTTTTTAAGATGCTGGGCCGCGCATTTTTCTCTGTTTTCCGGTAACAAGGGAATGAATTTACAAACAACAAGGAGACACTTATGAAGAGAAGCAGGCTATGGCTTTTATTTCCCATACTGTCAGTATTTATGATTATTTTTGCTTTCTGGCTTTCACGTCAGGAAGGGAGTTACAAACAGGCCATGGAACTTTCTTTTGAACCTGTCCAGGATATGTTCACGATAGAACTTCAGGCCGAAGAAAAATATATGGAGCCTCATGTGAGCGATGGGGACACAGAGTTAATGTGGGAAAGTGCAACGGGAAATGGGAAAAGCTATTTAAGAATTAAAGGAAAGCTCCCGAAGCATCGGCTTGGAAAGCCGGTTGCGCTGCGTATCGAGAGCGACTCAGGGAATAAAATCAGGGAAATGGAAATACTGTCCGTCAGCGGGATATCCGCGGCCGGTTGCCAGATTGATGTGGTGAAAGACGATACCTGGCCGCTCTATATTGGTTTTTCCCTCGCATTAATTGCCGCCATGGCGTTTTTGCTGGCCGGAAGCTTTGGAGTGAAAAAGAAGAGGAAGAAGTTTGCTTATGCGTTAGAGCTGGCGGAGGGATTGAGGAATGATCCGTCAGCCGGGGACTGTTTTGAGGAGGGACAAAGATACTTTCTTGCAGTTGAGAGAATGTGTATTGTGGATACTCTATCGGGGATGCTTTTCGTATGGATTTCGGTCCTGTGGGTTTACCGGCAGTCTTACAGTCCGGGCTGGTCTCGGGCAATCAGCTGGTTTCTGCTTGCAATGGCCGCATTTTTCATAATTACTTATTTTCTGCGGATTTACAGAAACCGGATAATGCTGCGCCCGCTGCTTTACGAAAACCGTCCTTTAAGCGCTTCTACGGCCTGCTTGCTGTCCGGAATCAATGGAATCGGAAATATGAAGGAACGGGCGATTTCCTTGCACAATGCCGCGGTGGGATTATACCGCAGCGGCCGGGTCAGAGAGGCTCTGACACTGGAAGATTTGGCATGGAAGCTGGCAGGAAAGCATAAAGGCGCCATGCTCTGTTTCCTGCACAGCGATCTGCGTAGCGCCTGTCTGCGTTGTTTGAGAGAGGAACAAGCGGCTGAAAGAGAAGAGCTAAAGCTGGAGATTATGCTTGAGGAGACGCCGTGGCTCTGTAAGAATAGAGATATTCAGATGCGTTCACTGTCCGCAAAGATTCGCGGTCTGATAAGTGGAGGTACAGTCCTGAAAATCATGAGGTCTTAAAGGCTATGGCCTACGGACCCTGCACTTATTCATATACCAGGCTGAAGGCGCATGATTTTACCGGAATTATATTACGAGCGGCTTACGTTCTGGCTGTCATGTTTTTTCTGTTTCAACTGACAGACGGCGCAGCCCACTCCAAAGGACAGGAAGGCAGTCCTGTTTACATAGAAACGGAAATGTCCTCGTCTGCCGGGATAGACAACAAGGAAACTACACCGTCTGCTCTAAAAGAAACGGCGTCCGAGGAACCTGTGGATTCCATAGTTAGGAAGGCGGCGGAATTTTCCATCACCTACCCGGAGAATTGGGACGGGCTGCTGTTCTCGATCCGTGTTTTTAATAATGGTGATTATGTGAATGAACCAGACTATGAGATCTTAGGCTATGACGGAGCGAGTGTATATTTTCAAACAGTTGCGATTCCGCTCTGAACGAGGCTAATTTGCTGAATTTATCCGCGCAAAGGCTGCGGATTGCGAAAAACGAGATTTACACGCGGCACGGGAGGCGCTTTACGGATATGGAACTGCAGCAATATTTTAATAGTTGTAGTTATCAAATCCACAGTAGGCGCTATTTCATAAAAATCAATAAGCATGGGAATATACAAAAAGGAGTTTTTATGAAAGTGAAAAAAGTTCTGGGAATCATAATGGGTATATTGGGACTGGTTTTGGTTATTATTGAGATTCTATTGAAAATGGAAGAAAGTATGTCCATATCTGTTATAGGCGGTGCAGATGGGCCGACTTCTATATTTTTAGCTGGCCGAATAGGCGGGAATATATCTATTTTAATAATTATTGTAGGAGTGATTCTTATGGTTATAGCAGGATTTATTCTTTTTAAGCGTAAGCACTGACTTCCGCTGCTCATTCTTCTTATAGGTTTGTTTGATATAATTGGCTCAATCAGAAATAGAGGAGGTGGTGTAATATAAATGAATGGTTCTGTACTGATACAATCCTTAAAACAGTTATGGGGAATCATTGTGCTGGAATATAAATACCGCGGCAATCTTCCCAGTATTGAAAGCTATCATTCGCAGGTGAAATATGCGTTGCCCTTTAGCGGTGAGTGGGTGGTTGCAAATGGCGGGGTAACTGAAAAAAACTCTCATTCCTGGGAGATACCGACGCAAAGATATGCGTATGATTTTGTGATCCTGGATGGCGCCGGCAGCAGTTTTCGGGGAGAAGAGACAGAAGCAGGCTCCTTTTATTGTTATGGCAGGGATATTTTAGCTCCGGCAGACGGCACAGTGGCGGAAATTTGTACCGGGAATCCGGATAGCAGGATCACGAAGAACAGGACCGCCTCATGCAATGCCCGCGATATTCGGGGAAATTACGTTCTGATTTGTCATTCTGCTGATGAATACTCCTTGCTGGCACACCTTAAACCGGACAGTATACAGGTGTCTGTGGGACAATCCATAAAAAAGGGAGAAAAGATCGCTGAGTGTGGAAATTCGGGGAATACCTCGGAGCCACATCTCCATTTTCAGGTGCAGTTGGGAAAAAGCTTTTATTCCTCTCCCGGGCTTCCGATTGAATTTGAAAATATTATAGTGAAGAAAACTCCGAATTATGAGAAGTTTGATAATAGATGCTTGAAGGAATATAGTGAAAATTATTATCCGCCATATATCGGAGTTGGGCAGATGGTTCGGCAGGGTAACTAAATAGCGCAGTAGGTTAAGAGGAGGACTTTATGAAACAATTTGTACTGTATGCATTATTAAAGGCGTTCGTGATTTCTGTTGGCGTTGATTTGGTGTGTATGATTTATGGGGTAATATCCGGCGATCCTTACAGAATAACCTTAGCGGGAGGAGTAATATGTTTCCTGGTATTGTTCTTTGTTGAACTAATTGAGTGCTTATGGAAGAACCGAAAGAAGTAACAGATCACTATTTTGATAAATTGCAATTTGAGAGGTGTGGCAAATTATGAAGATGCCCCAAGAAAATATTGATATAATTATGTTTGCCCCTTGCGGAATGAATTGCAAGGTTTGTTATAAACATTGTTACCATAAAAAGCCATGTGCTGGTTGCCTGAACAGTGATAAGGGAAAGCCGGAGCATTGCCGCAAATGCAGAATAAAGGATTGCATAAGAGAAAAGCACCTGTCTTATTGCTATGAATGTTCCGAATATCCATGTAAGCTTATTAAGAATCTTGAAAAAAGCTATAAGAAGCGGTATCAGGCAAGCCTTATCGAAAATAGCCGTTTTGTTCAAGCATATGGTTTAGAGCAATTCATGGTACACCAAAAAGAAAAATATACGTGTCCCAGATGTGGTGGTATTATTTCCATTCATGACAGAGAATGCAGTGAATGCCAGGAAAAAATGACATAGTAAATAGCAGAGTTTATGGATCAGGAAAATAATATAAAATACAAGGGAGAATTGTTTTTGAAAAAAGGCGAAATTTTCAGTATTATATTGTTTTTAATTATGGGGATAGCCCTCATCGTTTGTTCCGTTAACCCTCCAAAAATCTTAGTATTTTTAAATGGTAATGCCTGGAGAGTCGGAAGTGCAATAATAGGAGCTTTTTTTCTTATAGCGGGACTTTCAAATATGTTCCACAGGAAAAAGTAATCTCCGACGTTCCCAAGACGCTTGAAATGAGGTAAAACAATATGGAATTTATTCGATTAACAGACAGCAATCATGCCATGTATCATCAGGCGATGGATCTATACAAGGCCAGCTTCCCGATTCATGAGCAAAGGGAAAGTCATGTACAAACCTGTATTATGGGAAATGAAGCATATCATTTTAATTTGATTTATGAGAACAATAGGTGGGTTGGTATGATTCTTTGTTGGGAGACGGAAGAATTTATCTATATTGAGCACTTCTGCATCCTGCCGGAAATGCGCGGTAAAAAGTATGGGCAGAAGGCATTGGAGCTTTTAGGTGGGGAGCAAAAAACAGTCATTCTTGAAATTGACCCTCCCATTGATGATGTGTCCGTTCGTCGTAAGCGATTTTATGAGCGTTCGGGATATCAGGCTAATAGGTTTGCCCATGTTCACCCGCCTTATAAGAAAGGCTTTAAAGGGCATGATCTTGTTGTGATGTCCAGTCCAGATCAACTGTCGGAAGCAGAGTATCGTGCTTTTAACAGTTATTTAAGTTCGGTAGTCATGAAACGCTGTCTCATTACAAAATCTTCCTATTAAAGATAATCCAACCCTACCTCATTTTACCAATCACTTTGTAAAATCCTCTCATCTTTATCATAAAATGAATTCCGAATTGTTCCATATTGCGAACCGTCCCGATCTATGGCATAATTTGTAATAAGTGCGTTACAGAGGAAAATGCTTCCGGCGCGTTCGGGCCGGGCGGGGATTATGAGGTAGCAGATGAAAAAGATACGGTATACGCTGTTTGTGGCGCTGGCGGCGCTGACGCTGCTCTTGCCTGTGATATTTAGTACGCTGGACCGGCGTTTCTCCACCAGCGGGGTGGAGACCGCCCAGCCGTTTCCGGAGATAACGGGAAACGCGCTTTTAAACGGAGAGGCCCAGACAAAGTTCGAGCAGTATGTCCAGCAGAATCTTCCGGGAAAGCCGCTGATGGTCCGGCTGCGCAATCAGATTACCTTTTCCGCGCTTCACACAACGCCCAACAACAATTACAGCATGAACGCTGACAAGAACCTGTTTACCTGGGGAAATGTGAGCTATTACATGCAGTATAATGAGCCGGTGTCGGAGGCGTATGTCCGGGAGCTGGTGAGCAAAATTGAGCGGCTGCAGGAGCTGGCAGAACAAAACGGAATCCAGCTGTTTGTGTTCGTGACTCCCTGCAAGATCCGTTACTATGAGGAGGAACTGCCCTGGGTGGACCGGGTTATGGCGCCCCAGCGGGGCGTGGGGGACTATGACCGCCTGGTGGACGCCCTTGAGGACAGCAGCCTCAATTACTTCGACAGCATCGCCTATATTGACCAGCACAAGGCGGAGTTCGATCCCCGGGTTCCCCTGTTTTACCGGACAAGCGTCCACTGGTCCGTGTACGTGGGAAATGCGGTGGGCGCTGCTTTCGGGGAATTTCTGGAGGAGGAAAGCGGTTACAACCTGCCGGAGGTGCGCGTCACCGCCCGGCCCTGCGAGGAGCCCGTTGTCCCGGACGCCGATGCCTTCGAAACCTTTAATCTTCTGCAAAAGCCCTATGACCAGTATTACGAGCCGGTCATAGAGGTGACCGACGCGTCCACCGACGCCCCGGGCATGCTTTGCCGGGGCGGAAGCTTTATGGGGCAAAGCCTGTCCGCCATCGTGCGCCACGGATATTTCGGGAAGGATGTCTATATGGAAAACGATCAGATTTTCACGGGGAATTTCGGGGAACGGGTCATTTTCCACGATTACAATGAGGTGGACATGGGGGCGTATTTTAAAGACATTGATTTGCTGGTTCTGGAGGTCAACGAGCCGTCCATTAGCGGAATGAGCTTTGGCTTTATCGATTATGTGCTGGAACACCCGCAGGTGCTTGACCAGACGGAACAGAGGGGGGAGTAGCTGTGGTATTTTCATCTCCGGTATTTTTATTTCTGTTCCTTCCCGCGACGCTGGTGCTGTACGCGGTGGCGTCTATGCGGGGGATCCGGGCCAGAAACACGGTGCTGTTGTTTTGCTCCGTCTGTTTTTACGCCTACGGGGGCGTGTCCTATCTGGGATTGCTTCTGTTGTCCGTTTTGGTGAACTGGGCGGCCGGTTTGTGGCTGTCCCGCCTGGAAGACGGAAGAGGGCGCAGGGCGCTATTTCTCGCGTGCCTGGCTTACAATATTGGAATTCTGGTGATTTTCAAATATTTGAATTTATTCGGTGACACGGCGGCCTGGATTGCCGGGAAGCTGTCGGGCCATGCGGTGGAATCGATCATACCGGCCATCGCCCTTCCCATCGGGATTTCATTTTTCACCTTTCAGATCATGTCCTATCTGATTGACGTTTACAAGAAGACGGTTCCCTGCCAGAGAAATGTGGCCGATCTGGCGCTGTATGTGATGCTGTTTCCCCAGCTGATTGCCGGTCCCATCGTGCGTTATTCCGATGTGGAACGGGAGATCGGCCGGCGCCGGACCGGCCTTAAGGACGCCTACGAGGGCGCATTCCGCTTTATGGTGGGATTTATTAAGAAAATTCTGCTGGCGAATGCCGTGGGCAAGGCGGCTGATCTGGCGTTTGTGCTGGAACCGGGAAGAGGCGCGCTCTATGCCTGGATCGGGGTGATTTGCTACGGCCTTCAGATTTACCTGGATTTCTGGGCTTACTCTGATATGGCCATCGGATTGGGACGGATTTTTGGGTTCCATTTTTTGGAAAATTTTAACGATCCGTACATTTCAAAGAGTATCAGCGAGTTCTGGCGGCGCTGGCATATCTCGCTGTCCACCTGGTTCCGGGACTATGTGTACATTCCGCTGGGAGGCAGCCGCGAAGGGCTTTGGAAAAACTGCCGCAATTATCTGGTCGTGTTTGCCCTTACCGGGATCTGGCACGGGGCCAGCTGGAATTTTCTGCTGTGGGGCCTGTACTTTGCAGCGTTCCTGATTCTGGAAAAGCTGTGGCTGAGGGCCGTGCTGGAGCGTCTGCCCGCCCTATTGCGCCATGTTTACGTGCTGCTTGTGGTCGGGATCGGCTGGGTGCTGTTCAGGGCCGATACCATGGCCGCTGCAGCGGGATTTTTAGGGGACATGTTCTCCCTTACGCTTATGGGGACTCACGAGCGGGAGCTGGCGGAGCTGCTGTGCGGCGGCAAATTCCTGTTGCAGTTCGCGGTTTCCGTCCTGTTCTGTACGCCCGTGTTCACCAAACTGCATGACGCTCTGGAGGAGCGGCGGTTGGGCGGGATTGGGGACGGCATCGTATTGCTGCTTTTTATGCTGGCGGTTTGCGAGATGATGGCCAGCGGTTATAATCCGTTTATTTATTTCCGGTTCTGATGGATTACTTTATGCCAAAGATCCGTCCGTCCATATCGTAGAGTTCCCCCAGCGGGATCCTCAGCCCGTCCTCCATCAAAAGGCACTGACCGTACAGATCCAGCTTCTTCACCCGTCCGGTGACGCTGACATAAGCGCCGCCGGATTTTTTTGCGTCCGGTTGAAAATAGGTGACGGTGATTTCCGGGCGAGCGGGCAGCATTTCCTGAATCATCCTGAGCTTTTCATCCAGAACCGCCTTGGCGTTCTCGTCCAGCTCGGCCCGCTCATCCGTCAGCCGTGCGGTTTCCCGGATGGCCGCCTCGTGTCCGGTAAGAGCGGCAAAAGGGGAAAACTGGGCCGCCCGGTCGGCAGCCGGCATCGGGGGATGGGCCGTGGAGACGTGGTGGGGAAGGTGAATAATATCGTCGTAGCGGTGGGAATCCGCGTCATGTTGATTCATGTTGTTCTCCTTTCGCGCGTGCCATGGCCGCCGGGTTAAGCCTTGTGACCGCCGATCTGCCGGTTGCGCTCCCGGGCCGTGGCCCCCTCTTCCAGATTCATACCCTTTAAAACCGCGTTTTTGCCGTATTTTTTCTGGATCCCCAGCATGGCCTGCTGCAGCTGTTTTTCGCGGTTCAGCTTCGCTTCCTCTTCCTGTTTTTTTTGTTCCAGCGCCTGGTAGTCGGTAAAAAGGTCCAGCTGTTCAAAGGCCGGCTGCTCCGAGGCCGCGCTCTCCTCAGTCACGTGGCAGGCCGTGACATAGATCCGGCGGACCAGCAGGTTATGGTCGATGATCCGGTCGTATAAGTCCATAACTGCGTCCAGGATCAACATCGTGGAGGAGGTCTTGCGGTCCAGATTGGCGGTACCGTGCGCGTGTTTGGGGATTTTGCGCCCGTAGCGGTCCGTCACGATCTCGCCCTGATAGCGTTTCCGGATTTCAGGGTCCGTCAGGTTTTCGATGTCATACCCCACGGTGAGCACCAGTTGGTCCGTCACAAGGCCCTTGTCCACCAGGTTCAGGACCAGCAGATCGGTCATTTCCCGGACAATCAGCTTCGCCTTCCCGGAATCGTAGGGGCACTGAAGCACCTGGCCGGAGCCGATGCTGTTGGCCGCGGGCTTGTAGGCTTTGATATCCGCCATGGCGCAGGGTTCCCAGCCCCAGGCGTGGTCGATCAACAGCTCCGCGTTGACGCCGAACAACCGGTAGAGCAGCTCCTCGTTGTGGTAGTCGTTGGGTTTTCCGACGGAGCACCGGGCCACGTCGCCCATGGTGAAGATCCCGTGTTCCTCCAGTTTTCTCGCATATCCCTTTCCTACGCGCCAGAAATCCGTCAGCGGCCGGTGGTTCCACAGCAGGCGGCGGTAGGTCATCTCGTCCAGCTCCGCGATCCGCGCCCCGTTTTGGTCCGGCTCAATGTGCTTGGCCACGATATCCATAGCCACCTTGCACAGATACAGGTTCGAGCCGATTCCCGCCGTGGCCGTGATCCCGGTGGCCTGAAGCACGTCCTGCATCATCTTTGCCGCCAACTCGCGGGCCGTGAGGCGGTAGGTGCCCAGATAGGCGGTCACATCCATAAACACCTCGTCGATGGAATAGACGTGGATATCCTCAGGTGCAATGTACTTCAGGTAAATGTTGTAAATCCGGGTGCTGTATTCCATATAGAGCGCCATTCTGGGCGGAGCCGTGATATAGGAAATGGACCGCTCCGGGAAACGGTTCAGCTCATTCGAATCCCAGGAAGAGCCGGTGAGAGCGCGTCCTGGAGCCGCGGTCCGCCGTCTGGCGTTGGCCTCCCGGACTTTTTGCACCACCTCGAACAGCCGGGGCCGCCCGGGAACCCCGTAGGCCTTCATGGCCGGGGATACGGAAAGGCAGATGGTCTTTTCCGTGCGGCTCTCGTCGGCCACCACCAGATTAGTGGTCAGGGGATCAAGCCGCCGCTCCCGGCACTCCACGGAGGCGTAGAAAGATTTTAAGTCGATGGCGATATAGACGCGGTTTTCCTGCTGCATGGCCTGCGGCCTCCCTTCTGTTTTTGCGCGAATGCGTTCTCTTTTATATTACCACACAGGAGCGTTTAAATATACTGCATTGGGCCCTTGTTGTGAAAATTAAATGTCCGCCCGGACGGTCCAGGCACCTGGAAATCCCTGTTGACTTTCCCTTTCACATGTGCAATGATAAAGGGCAAACTGGAAATAATACCAGTCATCAGGAAGGAGCGGAATATGAGTAGGCGCAGAAGAAGGTCCAGAAGAAGATCCGGGGCCGGCCGGATGGTTTTAATCGTGATCATTGCGGCGGTCCTGCTGGCAGCGGCCGCCGGTGCGTTTTTGTTTGTAACCCATCGCAGCGCCAGGCAGAAACAGAAGCAGCCGGACGAGCTGCTGACGGAGTACATGCAGTTTTTGGCGGCCGGTAATTATGACGCCATGTATGAGCTGTTAAACGCCCAGAGCCGGCTCAATATCAGCCGGGAGGATTTTGTGGCCAGGAACCGGAATATTTACGAAGGAATTGAGGCGGCCGATATCCGCGTTGAGATAAAAGGTACGGAACAGAAGGAAAATGGATCGGAGGCGGTCAATTATCAGACCACCATGAACAGCCAGGCCGGGGAAATCAGCTTTTTTAATCAGGTGGATTTCCGGCTGGAGGAGATACCGGGGGAGGATGGAAAAAAGAGCGCGGAGGAGTACCGGATGATCTGGAACGACTGGGTGATTTTTCCGCAGCTGGGGCGCACGGATAAGGTGCGCGTGAGCACGGACCGGGCGGACCGGGGCAGCATTCTGGACCGGAACGGCAATCTTTTGGCGGGTGAGGGAACCGCATCCTTAGTTGGCCTGGTTCCGGGGAAAATGAACCGCGACCCTGCGGGACTGGGCGGGTACGCGGCCGGGGACCTGGAACGGCTTTCCGGGCTGCTGGGCATTTCTGTGGAAGGGATCACAAAGAAGCTCTCCGCCGGATGGGTGAGGGACGATTCCCTGGTGCCGGTAAAAACCTTAAAGCATGTGGATGAGCTGAATCTTCTGGCGGACAAGCCCGATGAGGCCAATCTTCAAAATCAGGCGCTGCAGGAGGAATTGCTGACGGTTCCGGGCGTGATGATCACGGACACGACGGTGCGCTCCTATCCGCTGGGGGAAAAGGCGGCCCATCTGGTGGGATATGTCCAGAATGTGACTGCTGAGGATTTGGAGAAGCATCCCGGGGAAGGGTACCTGGCGGACAGCGTGATCGGCAGGAGCGGTATGGAGGGATTGTTCGAGAAGGAGTTAAAAGGGCAGAACGGCACGCGCATCGCCATCGTTACCCAGGACGGCGAAGAAAAACTGGTTCTTGCCAGTATTCCAAGGACGGATGGGCAGGACATCCGCCTGACCATAGACGGCGGCCTGCAGCAGACCATCTACGACGCCTTCCGGGACCGGAAGAGCTGCACCGTTGCCATGAATCCCCGCACAGGGGAGGTGCTGGCCCTGGTAAATACGCCCAGCTTCGACAACAACGATTTTATTCTGGGCATGTCCCAGGAAAAATGGACGGCTCTCAACGAGGACGAGCGAAATCCCATGCTCAACCGTTTCCGCCAGCGATTCGCCCCTGGTTCCTCCTTTAAGCCCATTACGGGAATCATCGGCCTGTCCACGGGCACGTTTGGCCCCCAGGAGAATTTTGGAGAGGATGCGGCGGGACTCAGCTGGCAGAAGGACGGGAGCTGGGGCCGCTATTATGTGACGACGCTGCACGGGTACAGCCCGGTCAACCTGGAGAACGCGCTGATCTATTCCGACAACATTTACTTCGCCAGAGCGGCTTTAAAGATCGGCAGTGAGAACTTTACGAAGGGATTGGATGCGCTGGGCTTTAACCAGGAGATTCCCTTTGAGATTGCGGTGGCCCAGGCCCAGTATTCCAACACGGAAACCATCGGGACCGAGATTCAGCTGGCCGACAGCGGATACGGGCAGGGCCAGGTGCTGATCAACCCCGTCCATCTGGCATCCCTGTACACCATGTTCCCCAACCGGGGGACGGTGCTAAAGCCGTATCTCCTCTACAAGGAGAATCCGGCCCCGGAGGCCTGGATTGAAAACGCCTGCACGCCGGAAAACGCAGAGATCATTGAGAACGCCCTGGTGAAGGTGGTGAACTCTGAGCACGGCACCGGGCATAAGGCCATGCGGGACGACGTTGTGCTGGCCGGAAAGACCGGTACGGCGGAGATCAAGGCTTCCAAGGACGACGCAACCGGCACGGAGCTTGGGTGGTTTGCGGTGTACACCAAGGACCTGAATCTGGACAATCCGCTGCTTATGGTGAGCATGGTGGAGGATGTGAAGAACGACGGGGGAAGCGGAGTGGCGGTCGAGAAATCGAAAGAGGTTTTCGAACGGTATATTCCAAAAAAGTCCGCAGAGTAGCGGCTGGCAGGCGAAAAAGCCATTCGGTTCCGGATGGCTTTTTTGCGTTGTGCGCGCTTGGTTTATGCCCGTTTAATTTCTTCGGTCCTCCACCAGCAGCGTGCGGATGGTGTCCGGAGAGGGTTTGCGGTTCAGGACGTAGAGCGTATAGATCCGCCTGGGGTTTAAGTTGACCCTTGCGGTGATGAGCGCGGTATCCGGGCGTGCAAAGCGGGCGACTCTCAGCGCATAGCTGCCGGAAGCCATGGGGCTGAAGCTGGTAACCTGGGCGAAGTTTATGGAGTTAAAGTAAATATTTCCCAGAGAGGCGTTGACGGAACCGCTGTAGCAGGCCAGATTGCACACCCTGAAACAGGAGGTGGTATTGGCGGTGGGGCAGGCATTGTCCGCGATGGACAGCAGATTCAGGCCTCCTGCGGAGTTGACAATGGCGATGGTCGCCATGCCGTCGCCCACGTACATGGATTTTTGGAAATAGGTATTCTGGTTAGTGTCGATCACAATAAAGATGTGATGGCCCTGGGGGACCTGTCGGTAGTCGGTGACTTCCGGGGATTCCAGCCCCGTGTAGGCCAGCTGGTTGTCGATGCGCACGGTAAAGGGATTATAGCCGGCGGCGGCGTTCAGCAGGCGGACGGCCCCGTGGACCCACTGATGGCTGTTGCAGAAAACGCAGGGGGCCCCGGTATCCGGCATCACAGAGAGGTCTTGATCCACCGGTTCCTCGTAGGGCGATACGGCCATGCCGTAATCGGGGGAACTAAAATCCGGGTCAATCACTTCGTCACGGGCCTGGGCGGTATAAAGGGGAATGGCATCGCAATCGTTCATAGATTAACCTTAATGAGAAGTTATAATTAGTGTATGTGAAGTATAGGGCATTGCCACCTGTTTTAGATCGGCCGGATTTGGGGAAGGGCAGGCGGGCGAACGCAGATTGTCGTTTCCCCGGGCGTGTGTAACCAAGTTACGGAACGAATCCCGGCTTGTTGTTATAATTATAACAAATATAAAATCAACCTACGGAGGACGGAATGGTTATGAAAGTATTGATAATCGGCGGAGTGGCAGGAGGGGCCACCGCGGCGGCCAGGCTGCGCCGCCTGGACGAGTCGGCGGAAATTGTGATTCTGGAACGGAGCGGCTATGTGTCCTATGCCAACTGCGGACTGCCTTACTATATCGGGGGAGTGATCGAGAAGAAACAGGCGCTGACCCTTCAGACCAAGGAGAGCTTTTGGAATCGGTTTCACATCGATGTGCGGCTGAACAGCGAGGCGCTGTCCATTGACCGGGAGAGAAATACGGTGCGGGTGAGACACCTTCTGGACGGAAGCGAGTACGAGGAGGCTTACGACAAGCTGATTCTGTCTCCGGGCGCAAAGGCCCTGAGACCGCCCCTGCCGGGGATCGACAGCCCCCGCATCTTTACCCTGCGCACTGTGGAGGACACCTTTGCCATCCGGGAACAGATCGAAAAGACCAGGCCGGGGAACGCGGTGGTCATCGGCGGTGGCTTTATCGGCCTGGAGATGGCGGAAAATTTGATCCACGCGGGCATAAAGACCACGCTGCTGCAGAGAGGGGACCAGGTGATGGCGCCCCTGGACTACGACATGGCCTGTCAGATTCACAGCTACCTGCGCGGGCGTGGCGTGGACCTGCGCTTAAACCAGACCGTGACCGGATTCTATGAGGAGGACGGACGGCTGTACACGCAGTTGGAGGGCCGGGAAGCGGTGGGAGCGGATCTGGCGATTCTGGCCATCGGCGTTGCGCCGGAGACCCATCTGGCCAGGGAGGCCGGTCTTTCGCTGGGCATCCGGGAGTCCATTCTGGTCAACGAGCGGATGGAGACCTCGGACCCGGACATCTACGCGGTGGGAGACGCGGTGCAGGTGCGCCACTTTGTCTCCGGCGCGGATTCCCTGATCGCGCTGGCCGGTCCCGCCAACAAACAGGGCCGCATCGCTGCGGACAATATCTGCGGCCGGGACAGCCGTTTTGACGGCTCCCAGGGCTCATCCATCATCCGGCTCTTCGACATGACGGCCGCCTCCACCGGACTTAACGAGAAGGCCGCCACTGCGGCCGGTATTCCCTGGGAGGCCGTTGTGACCTACTCGGCCAGCCATGCCGCCTACTATCCGGGCGCCACGGACATGACCGTCAAGACGCTGTATAACCCGGAGAGCGGACGGATTCTGGGCGCGCAGATCGTGGGCTTTGACGGCGTGGACAAACGCATCGACGTGCTGGCCACGGCGATCCGGGCGGGAATGACCGGGGAAGACTTGGAGGAGCTGGATCTGGCCTACGCGCCTCCCTACTCCTCAGCCAAAGACCCGGTGAACATGGCCGGTTTCGTGATCGGCAATATCCGCAGCGGTTTGTTGAAACAATTTAACTGGAAAGATCTGGAAGAATTGCAGAAACAGCGCGGCGATGGGAAGATCACGCTTCTGGATACCCGCACGGAGCGGGAGTACTACCAGGGGCATTTCCAGGGCAGCGTGAACATTCCGTTAGATGAGCTGCGGGAGCGTTTGTCGGAGTTGGATCCTCAAAAACCGGTTTATGTCAACTGCCATAGCGGCCTGCGCAGCTACCTGGCCTGCCGTATTCTGACCGGAAACGGGTTTGAGTGCTACAATTTCTCCGGCGGCTACCGGTTCTACGAGTACATCGCCGGAGACCGGAACTACGACGAGACGCCAAGACATGCCTGCGGGGTGGAAATCCGCTGACAAAGGCCGCCCCGGGGCCGACCGTCTGCCCGCAGCGGGATGACCGTCCCCCCGGGGCCGCCACCGCACATTACTTCCGGCAGCTCAAATCCCCCACAATCCCGCTCTCCGAGAACAGCGCCGTTGCGCCGCCGGTGTGCAGGAAAATAACGGTGCTGCCCTTAGGCACGCGGCCGTTCCGGATGTATTCCATCATGCCGTGAAAACTTTTTCCCGAGTAAACGGGGTCGGCAAAGATTCCCTCGGTCCGCGCCAGATAGCGGATGTCGTCGTTGGCGTCAGGGCTTGGGACTTCGTAGCCGGCCCCGTAATACTGGTCGGTCACGGTAAACAGGTCCGCGGTGACGGTTTCGTCCGCGCCCATCAGGCGAAGGGCTTCGTTTGCCAGGGCGATCACTTCCTCCGGGTAGGAAGCCGGCTTAGGTCCCACCTCGATGCCCACCAGCTTGGTGTCGTTGCCCAGCAGAGCCTTGCCCGCGCAGAGGCCGGACAAGGTTCCGGTGCTGCCGGTGGCGGTGAACAGATAGTCCGGCTTCAGTCCCATGGCGGCCGCCTGCTCCATGGTTTCCACATAGGCGTCGGCGAATCCGCAGGCGCCAAGGGGCAGGGAACCGCCGGTGGGGATGTTGTAGATTTTGTGTCCCTGGGCTTCCAGCTCCTTTATACGGCCCTGGATCAGGTCCTGGGATTCTTCCATGGTCTGTTTGGTGCTCTGGCCGTTGGCCGGGATAATGTTAATCTCCGCGCCCAGAATGGTGTCGAGGAGCAGGTTGGCCCGGATATCCGCCGCGTTTGGCTCCACGATGGCGGCCAGGAACAGCACCGGATTCAGTCCGCATTTGCGGGCGGCGGTGGCTGTCTCCATGGCGTGGTTGGACTGGGTGGCCCCGTAGGTGACCACGGTGTCACAGCCCTGCCGGATGGCGTCATGCAGAAGATATTCCAGTTTGCGTATTTTATTGCCGCCAAACAGCGTCATGCCGGAGAAATCCTCCCGCTTTACATACAGCTCCACCCCGTACTCCTCTGAGATCCGGTCCAGCCGGTGAAACGGCGTGGGATAAAACCCCAGCTTCAGCTTGCCCAGACGCCCCAGCATGTCTCTTATTTCCTCGATTGATTTCATTTGCAATAAATCCCCCTTCTGATCGTTTGATGATACTAATTTAAAGAATATCACATCGCCCCGTAACCTTCAAGAAAAGACAAAATTTTTGGTCCAGGGGTGAGCATTTTTTGCAAATATTTACTGGAAATGTCTAACAATTACAAAAATTAATTTCATATATATAGAAAACAATAAATATAACCAGACAAAATACCTTCCTTTTTTGGCGGTATTATGCTAAAATGGATTTTAATCGGCAAAAGTTTATTAGTCATTTCGTGTCTAACAGGGAGGGGAGAAATGGAAAAAATGATTCTGACTACAGAGAGCGGATCGGACGTACCGCAGGTCATGGCGGATGAATTGGGAATCCGCATCGCGCCCATGCATGTCATACTGGGGGATGAGAGCTATCCGGACCGGACGATTCCGGTTGCGGATGTTTTTGCTTTTTTTAAACGCACGAAAAAGATGCCCACCACGTCCGCGGTCAACCCGGAAGAGTACGCCGCCTTTTTTCTCAAGCTGAGGGAAGAGAACCCGGAAGCGGAGATCATTCACATCGCATATTCCTCCAAAGCTTCCTGTACCTATCAGAACGCGAAGATCGCGCTGGACGAACTGAAGGACGCCCGCATTCGCCTGATCGACTCCGAGACGGTGTCCAGCGGCATCGCGCTGCTTTTGTGGAAGTCCGCCCAGGTGATTCAGGAGGCGCAGAGCGCAGACCAGGCGGTGGAGCTGATCCGGGGGCTGATCCGCCGGGAGAGAGTGTCTTTTCTGCCGGATACCCTGGAATATCTGCGGGCCGGGGGACGCGTTTCCAACGCCGCTTATCTGGGAACGTCCCTGCTGCGTTTAAAGGTGCTGATCAACATGGTGGACGGACGTCTTGTGGCCTCGAAAAAGTATCGAGGTGATATGGAAAAGGTATCCTTCCAATATCTGGAAGATTTCGTGAAAAATCTGGGGACTAACCGGGATGCGATCATTCTGTTCTACGCTGAGGGATTTTCCCTCTCCCTGCTGGAGCGCTTAAAGGACCGGTGCCGTCAGATGGGGTTTGAGCAGGTGCTCTCCACCGACATCGGCTGTGTGATCTCCTGCCACGGGGGCCCCGGCGTCATGGGACTGGCCGCGTTTGCGGACGAGGCGTAGGCAATGGGAGAGTGGATCGCCGGTCTCGCGGCCTTTGGACTTTACTTTTTATACGACTGGAACCGGGTGTACCGCAAAAACGGCTGGATGAAGCCGTTTTTCGCCGCAGGCAGCCTGCTGCTCGCCTGGGTGGGCCTGCGGCTGATCCTGTCCGCCTGGGCGGCGGGGGAACGGCTGTGGCTGGCGCCCGCGATTATGTTCCTGGCCGGATTGATTCACACGCTGTTTTTTGCCCTGCCCTTTGACGATACCTACCGCAGGGAGGCGGACGGGCACAAGGTCTGCCGGGCGGGAGCGTACGGCCGCTGCCGCCACCCTGGGATCTGGTGGTTTTTCGGCTGCTTTACCTGCCTGGGCCTGGCCTGCGGGGGATGGGACCGGCTGCTTTTGTGCCTGGGACTCTCGGCCCTGAATCTGGGATACGCCTGGTACCAGGACCGGCTGATTTTTGTGAAAGAATTTTCTGATTATGAGGATTACCGGAAAACAGTTCCGTTTTTGATACCAAAGATGAGAAAAGGAGGCGGCGCAGCGGATGACCTTTGAGGAGAAACTGAAAAATCAGGAATATGACCGGATCTGGCAGGAATACTGCGGATTCCTGGAGCTGGACATGGACGCGTACATGGGCATTCAGAACCGGCTGCTGGAGGAGCAGATGCGCCTGTGGTGTTCCAGTCCCCTGGGAAAAAAGATTTTAAAGGGCAGGGTGCCGCGGAATATTCAGGAGTTCCGGCAGATCGTCCCGCTGACCACCTACGAGGATTACGCGGATGTGCTTCTGCTGAAGCGGGAGGACATGCTGCCCGACAAGCCCATTATCTGGATTCAGACCACCTGGGAGGGCGGAAAGCACCCCATCAAGGTGGCTCCCTACACCAAGGGTATGCTCCAGACCTATAAAAACAACGTGCTCACCTGTATGCTGCTGTCCACCAGCACGGAGAAGGGCAAATTCGACGTGGAGGCCGGGGACACCTTCCTCTACGCTCTGGCGCCGCTGCCCTACACCACGGGCCTGATCCCCCTGGCCCTGACCGACGAGGTGGACATCGAGTTTCTGCCCCCGGTCAGCGAGGCGGTGAATATGACCTTCTCGGAGCGGAACAAGCGGGGCTTTAAAATGGGCCTGAGCAAGGGGATCGACTTCTTCTTCGGTCTGGGCAGCGTGGCCTACTATGTGAGCCTCAGCGTGGCGGCGCTCTCCGAGGGCAGCCAGAAGGGGTCCTCCGTGCTGAAGAAGATCTGCTCCATGTCCCCCTCCATGATGGCCAAGTATCTGAAGGCCAAGCGGGAGTGCAAGCGGGAAAACCGGCCCTTAAAGCCCAAAGACATTTTCAGGCTTAAAGGGTTCCTTTGCGCCGGGACGGACAACCACTGCTATAAGGATGATCTGGAGGACTTGTGGGGCGTGCGCCCGGTGGAGGTATTTTCCGGCACGGAACCAAGCTGCATCGGCACCGAGACCTGGAACCGGAACGGCCTTTACTTCTTCCCGGACGCCTGTTTCTATGAATTCATTCCCGAGGAGGAGATGTACAAGAACATGGAGGACAAGTCCTACACGCCCAGGACGGTGTGCATGGACGAGGTGGTTCCGGGGGAGGTCTACGAGATCGCCTTGACCGTGTTAAAGGGCGGGGCATTTGCCCGTTACCGGGTGGGCGATATGTACCGCTGCCTGGGGCTGACCAGCAAGGAGGATGAGACGCGGATTCCGCGGTTCGAGTATATCGACCGGATTCCCAGCATCATCGACATCGCGGGTTTTACCCGCATCTCGGAGAATTCCATCAAAAACGTGATCGAGCTCTCCGGCGTGGAGGTTGAGAACTGGGTGGCGTTAAAGGAGTTTACCCAGGACAAGGGCCGGCCGTTCCTGCACCTGTATGTGGAGCTGTCCCCGGGCGCGGTGGTGAACCGGGCGGTGAGCCGGGAACTGTTAAAAGAACAGCTGACCATCTATTTCAAATATGTGGACCAGGATTACCAGGACTTAAAACGGATTCTGGGAATGGACCCGCTGGAGGTTACGATCCTGCGCTGCGGCACCTTTGCCGCATTCCGGCGGCAAACCGGTAAGGTCCTGCGGCACGTCAACCCATCGGTTCACGACGTGCAGGAAATGGTGAAGCTGCAGGGAACCCTTGACGGACGGAGGAACTATTAGCCTATGAGCAGTTTTGTATTTATTTCCATAACCGCGCTGTATTTCTATGCATTCCTTATGCTGGCGTTCCTCACGGCCAAAAAGTCCAAGCTGATCACGGACTTTATCGCCGTCCTGTTCACCATGATTCTGTGGACCGGCGGCTCGCTGCTCATGCGCCTGCAGGCCTGGCCCGGCTACCGGCTGTGGTACCACTTTTCCCTGGCCGGGATCTGGCTGGTTCCCTACGCCTATTTCTGCTTTATCCGGGATTTCTGCGGCCAGCCTGCGAGGGCCAGGCACCGGATCTGGCTGGTCTTGTCCCTGGCGGGCTGTCTGGTGAACTTAAAAACCGGATGGCTGTTGGCTGCACCCCGGCTGGTGGAGGCAAAAGGCGGCGTGCGGTTTGTGTACGACATGAAGTGGCAGGTGGGCATCATGTACGGCCTGTGCCTTCTGATCGTGCTGCACACCATGGCCATGGCGGTGCGGTCCCGGAAAAAGCCGGGAATGACGTCTAGGGTGCTGCCCCTGCTGTTCGGGGAAATGCTTCTGTTCCTGGGAAATCTGGCGCTGCCGGTGTTCAACGGCTTTCCCATTGATATTCTGGCCGGCATAGGCAACGCGGTGGTGATGTTCTACACCCTGTATACCCGCCGGGTGTTCCGCCTGACCATGCTGGTGTCCCGGGTGAACTGCTACGTGATCGCGATGGGAATCAGCGTGGTGGCGTTCTACAACCTGGCCCAGTCCCTGGACGCGCTGATCCGGGTGGAGATCCCCATGCTGGCCTCCTCCAGCGTGATGATTGTGGCCGTTCTGACCATGCTGGCCACCATGCTTATTTACTTCATCACACGAAGGTTTTTTGACCAGCTTTTTGTAAAAGAGGAGATCAGCCAGACGGAGCGGCTGGGGGAGTACACCACCCAGGTGTCCCGCAGCCTGCGCCTGAACGAGATTCTGGGGGCCCTGGTGGACGTGATCCGGGACACCCTGAACGTGAAAAAGATCTACATCTGTATACGGGAGGCGGACGGGAGCTACCCGGCTACTTACAGCAGCAGTCCGTTGGACGACCGGAACTTCTCGATGGATCAGGGGCATCCCATGGTGGCCTGGCTTAGAAGCCACGACACCTGCCTGCTGCTTCGGGATTTCAGGCGCACCGTGGAGTACAAATCCATGTGGGAGGACGAAAAGCACCGCCTGGACACGATGAAAATCGAGTGCATCCTGCCCCTTAAGGACAACCACGACCTGGTGGGCATCGTGCTGCTGGGACGGAAGGAGAAAAAGGGGAAATTCCAGTGGGGTTATACGGTGGAGGACATCAGCTTTCTGAACTCCCTGGAATCCGTCAGTTCCATCGCGGTAAAAAATTCCCGGCTCTACGAGAAGGCTTACCTGGAGGCGCGCACCGACGAGCTGACCGGCCTGCTCAACCGCAAGTATTTTTATGAGGTGCTGGAGGAGAATTACGAGAAATGCCGTAAGACCTCCTTAACCCTGGTGATCTTCAACGTGGACGACTTCAAGCTGTACAATCAGCTCTACGGCAACAATGAGGGGGACAAGGCCCTGGTCCATATCGCCCAGATCATAAAGGGCACCGTGGGGAGCAACGGTTACTGCGCCCGCTACAGCGGCAAGGAGTTCGCCGCCATTCTGCCGGACTACGATATCTACTCCGCCCAGAATCTGGCCGAGAATATCAGCCGTCAGATCCAGAACATGAACCGGAACTCCTCAGATACATATCTGAAAACCCTGACCGTGAGCTGCGGAATCTGCGCCGTGCCCTATGCGGCCTCCTCCTTAAACGAGCTAGTGTCCAACGCGGACCGCGCGGTGTACCACGTGAAGCGCTCCGGCAAAAACGGGATTCTGGTGTACTCGGACGGCATCATCGGCCGCCGGGACACGGACGAGGGGCTGGAGAAAAAGCACAAGAGCATGTACTCCGAGTACGCGCCCACGATTTACGCCCTGACGGCGGCCATCGACGCCAAGGACCACTATACGTTCCAGCACTCCAAGAACGTGGCCTACTATGCGGAAGCCATCGCCAGAGCCATCGGCACCAGCGACGAGTACCGGGAAATCCTCAAGGAGGCGGCGCTGCTCCACGATATCGGCAAGATCGGCATCCCGGAGAATATTCTCAATAAAGAGGGGAAGCTGACCGACGAGGAGTACGATGCCATGAAGCGCCACGTGGAGTCCTCGGTGGAGATCATCCGCCACCTTCCCTCCATGGACTACGTGATCCCGGCTGTGCTGGGCCACCACGAGCGCTTTGACGGCAAGGGTTATCCCCGGCGCATCGCGGGGAAGGACATCCCGCTGGCGGCCCGGATTCTCTGCGTGGCGGACTCCTTTGACGCCATGGTGTCAAAGCGGTGTTACAAGCCCAGCATGTCCGTGGAGTTCGCGGTGGGAGAGCTGGAAAAGGGCGCCGGAAGCCAGTTTGACCCGGAGCTGGTGCCGCTTTTTATTGAAATGATCGGGAACGGGACGGTGGTTCCGGTGATCGAGGAAGGTCTTATGAAAGAATGATAGTGCAGGGCGGTTTTGGGAATCCCATGATTCCGGAAGCCGCCCTGTTTTATGCAAAAGCGCCGGCTGTTCGCCCCGGCTGACGCCGGTATGCCCCAGCTGACGCCCGGTATGCCCCGGTTATCGCCCGGTATGCCCCGGCAGCCGCCCTACGGCGCGTCCTCCGGCAGCAGGCAGCCGTCCGCCAGCTGGTACACCACATCGCCCACGTGCTCAATAAACGTCCGGTCGTGGCTCACCGCCAGCAGCGTGCCGTCGTACCCGGCCAGCAGCTTTTCCAGCCCTTCCATGGTGTACACGTCCATGTGATTGGTGGGCTCATCCAGGATCAGGAAGTTACATCCCCCAACCAGCACCTTGGCCAGGGCGGTTTTGACCCGCTCGCCCCCGGAGAGCACGCTCACCGGTTTTTCCATGTCCCGCAGGCTCATATAGAGGTTGGAGAGCACGGCCCGGCAGATATGCTGGGGGTAGGCGGCGTCCCTTGTCACGTTCTCCAGCACCGTCTTTTTGGGGTCCAGGGTATCCTGATCCTGGGAAAAATAGGCCACCCTGGCTTCCGAAGTGATAAATGTGCCATCCGCCCCTGTCATCAGGGCGTGGATTAATGTGGACTTTCCGGCTCCGTTTCCGCCGGTAATAAAGGTGCGCCTGCCGGACTCCACGGACAGGCTCACATTGTTTAACACCATGCGCTCCCCGTAAGCAACGGTCAAATTCCGCACCGTAGCCGCGTACCTGGCCCGGATCCGTCCGCTGTCCGGCAGTTTCATGGACACGTCCGGCTGCTGTCTGGGCCGCTCCTTTTTCTCCAGCTGTTCGATGCGGGTGGAGATGGCCTGAGCGTTGCTCTGGACGTGCCCCTGCTGGATGGAGGCGGTGCCCTTGTAAAGCCTCCACTCGCTGCTGCCCATCCGCTTGGGCGGTTTTTGCATCTGCTTGCCGTGGCGGGCCAGATCATCCGCCGCCAGCTCCAGCCGCCGTTTCTCCCGGCGGTACTGCTGATACTCGAATTCCTGGAAATCCCGCTC